>Ga0325414_1001539_pt1 | contig 22445 bp, 9 predicted proteins | sample PopdelMetagenome_8_FD_206183 | JGI IMG/M metagenome (GOLD analysis project Ga0325414, IMG submission 206183) | Populus deltoides microbial communities from Bellville, Georgia, United States - Leaf-PdKOR-R3 | ecosystem: Host-associated > Plants > Phyllosphere > Phylloplane/Leaf | place: USA... | reverse complement strand
ATAAAAACCGTATAATAACTTAAATATCAGAATATTTTTCTAGCAAGTGTTGTCGGGCTCACCAAGTCTTTCGAATCCAGTTTTATCAACCCATAAAAAGCGTCCCTAATTTTTCTCCTTGAATTTTTTTCCGGCCTCATCGGTTAAGGGTATAAATAATTGAGTGGTATTTTGAGTATTTTTCTATGTTTTGATAAATATAAATAGGAGCTTAAAAGAAAAGAAAAGAGAAGAACATAATTCGTTGAGATAGAAAAATAAGAGAGGAAGAGGGGACAAAGTGAAAAGGAGGAGAGATGAGGAAGAAGAAAAGAGAAAAGGAAGTGAAAGTTAGAATTAAGGTTTCTAAGGTAAGATATTGATTTTCTTTTTATGCTCGAATATGTTGGTTAAGTTTGATTTTAGAGTTTGAATGATTTAAGATGTTTAATTGATATTTTAGAGTGTTAACTTGACTTAAAACAAATTGATATGAGAACTAGAATTATGGGTTTTTCAAGAACTTGTCGATTATTTTTGGGATCTGCAATTTAGGAGACTAGTAGATCAATATTCTAAAATCTTGATCAACCGGTTGGCTTAATGGTATCGGTCTACTAATCAGTGGGGTTTGATATTTTTTTAAGTTCGTTCAGTTTGAGATATGTTCAAGAGTTCATCTTTATAATTATGTTTTGGTCTTTAAGTTTAGAGTTCTAATATTTTATGTTACATGTTTTGAGTTGTTTTTTAGTGTTTTTTTGTATTCATTATGTGTGCTGCTAATGTTCCTTCTAGTGATCCTCAGTAGTCTCTAGTTTTGCATTTGTTTGCCTTTTGCTATGTTTTCTGTGTAAGGGAGATAAGCTTTAATATGCATATGATATAAATAAATTATGTTAATTATATGATGAGACATATGACATTATTCAATATCTATATATGCTGATTCATTTCCAAGTACTCATCAGTTTCTTGAATATATTTGTATTTTGTTGAATTAAATTTTATTTGACATGACATTTAGATGTTTTGATAATTATATGAATATCTGTTTTGTATTAATGTCATTCTTGTCATAAACTCCATGATAACAAAGAGTAGTTAGTTTTTGTGCATATTATATTTATATACCTAGCTAGTAAGATAGATATCGGCCTGTGGCAATTGATCATCCCATAATATTCTGTTCTGAAAACCTCAGGGTTTCATTTGTTATTTGTTATATGATCTAGCATGTATTCCACTACCATATGCTAATATTCTTAGTATGTATATTTATATCAATATATCCACAACTTACATTTTATAATATCTAAGATATATATTAAATTTTATTTTCTCACCAAGTTGGTTGAATTCACCCCTTCTTATTGATATTATTTTCAGGTTTTTAGTTTCTATTAGCAGGTTGACTTTGTTGAAAGTTCTTACTACTTCCTTTGTTGGTATGCCTTACTTGTTTTTGCGAGGCTATTCGTTTAGTATTTTTCAATGTCTTAGACACTCCACTATTGCATTTTTATATTTAAAGTTTGGATTTCATATTGTAATAAGTATTATGAAGTGTTATTTGTTTTTTTGTTTTGTTTTAAGGAACATTTAAAAGTTTACAAAATGGTGTGTATTTTGTATAAATGATATGTATGTTATAAGACTTGGTGTAAATGGAGTATCCCTCACGGCATCGTTTTCGCATTGCCAGTCATGGATTCAGAATTTAGGTCATAATAGGTTGAATATGTAAAATGAAGAGACTGAAATAGATACAAACATGTAATCAATAATTTAGTGAGAATCCAAGTTATTTGGCACAAGATTAAGTTAACGGTGCGGCGTGGAATGTTTTGTGGATTACTTATAGATTTGAAAATATTTGATTAATTAACACACGTCGCAATTTTGCATGGAATCTAGTGATAATTATTTAGAAATTTTAATTGAAAAAACTATAATTTATATTTTTTAAATTTAATTTTTAACTTTTCAAGTTTCTACCATGTGAAATACACACTAATTGAACTTTTAATGGAAGATAACAATGTAAAGTAGGGATGAGCAAAAAAACCAATTAAACCGAGAAAATCAAAAAAACCGAACAGTGAAAAAACCCGATTAAACTGATTCAAATTTTGAAAAAACCGACCGGTTCGGTTTCGGTTTTATAAGTTTGAAACCAAAAAAACCGAACCGAACCCAAACCGAAAAAAACAGAGCCAAAATGAAAAAAAACTGAGCCAAACCGAAAAAACCGAGCCAAACTAGAAAAAACCAAGCCAAACCAGCTGAAACCGGTTTTTGTTCTAAAAAATCAAACCGAACCGACATCGATCGATTTGAACCAGTTTCATTTTTTTTAAATTCAGTTTAGTTATTTTTTTTAAGATAAAATCCAAACGAATAAAAAATAATCATATCTAGCGTGAAGAAGTCAACCATACGGGGCTATTTCACACCACTAAGGAAGCATGCTTCAAAGGGGGTTTAAGTATTCCCACCTACTTGTTAATTAATTATTTTGTCATTCTAAATCCCAGTTTCTATCAACTTGCTTCATACGCCCCACTTCTGATAGCAGTTCCTGTGGTTTCTATTCGTTGAATCTGTAGCTTTGGTATTCCAGTGCATGCATGAGCTATGTACTATCGTGGTTCACTCCAGTCATCTTGTAATAAATTAAATTAACTAATTAATAGTTAGTCGGTCGGCAGACAGAGTTAAGAGGATTAAGAGGGATTTAAGCGTGGCAAATGACTTGATGACTTACATTACATTTTATATAATTAATGTAACTTTTTGAGTCCATCAACAGCTCTCGTAGCTCAGTTGGTTAGAGCACCCGTTTAGTAAGCGGGAGGTCTTGAGTTCGACTCTCAACGAGAGCAATATTTTGATAGTTTTTACGCGGTAACTCATTTTTGTCACGTTCTCAAACTAAGTATACGCACCTTCGTTGGATCCAAATAAAATTCTAGTGAACAGAATTGTCAATTTTTTTATTTTACATGTCAAATAAAAATTATGCATAGAAGTAAAGACTAGGCACCTTCTAGATTTTTATTTAAAATCTGATCTGGAAAGATATTTATGTTATTAGTTTATTATATCATTTGATGAACCATTGGATTAATTATTTTTATTAAAATAATATTGTTTTGTTCTTTTTTTCTTATGTTAACTTGATTAAGTTTGAATAAATTAATAAAATCATTAAATTTTAATTAAATCAAACAAGTTTTATTATATTAATATTTTGTTTGGTTTAACTATAAACTTTACAACTGCATCCAGCTGAATTTAATAACTATCTCAATTTAATATTATCCTAAAAATTTTAAATAATTCACGAGTAAGGTTTATGTCTTGAATTATCGGATAATTTTTTGATTCTAAAAACATAATTCATTCTTCTTTTGAGATTGCTGATGGCTAGTCATGCAAAAAGATTATATTTAGTGAATTTAAAGACTCTCTAATAATTAAGTTAATAATTTTTTGAGAAAAATATAATAATATTATAGAAAAATACTCCAAAAATAAATATCCTATAAATAATAAATATTCCAAACCTTTTGTTTAAATAATTCATAGTTTATTTATAGCTCATAGATTTTTTTTATGAAGATGACATGTTAAAGTGTAATATTATTTTAATAGCATGAGAGAGAAAAAATATCTTTAATACATGTATTAATATTGATAGTAACATCTCTTATATTAATATTGATAGAAATGCGGTGATTTATTAAAAAAAATTTATACATATTTAATGGATGTAAAATAAAATTAAAAATATAAATATGACAAAAAAAAAATTAGGTATTTTCCTTAACCGAGTCCAAAAAAAGAAGAAGGGATATTCGCTTGGTTGAGTCAATTCGAGGGGTTTTTTAAACAGTATAAGTACAAGACTGAGAAGCAATTAAAAAAGCATCAATTGACCGTACTGAACGAATCAAGAGAACGCGTTCCAGTCTGGTAGGCAGAGAAAAGTAAAATAATCACACACCCATAAGAGAGGAAGATTAAGTCAACCATTGACTTTTCTGGCTTGGAATTTTACTCCATGGCAATTCATGGCTCTAATTATAAACTGGTCTTTGTTTAACAACTGGCTGAATGGGAAAAGTCTTATTCTTTCACCCTTGCTGCTGCAACTTGCATGGAAAAGCTTTGATTTTTGTTTGTTTACCTGAAATTCAGTACCTATTTTCTTTCAATTCAATAAAAAAAAAGAATATAAATTGAGATTTTTTTTTGGTCATGTGAAAAAATATTTAAATCTCAATTCCTTCCTTGTAGTTAATGCATGATGAAAGAATATATGTACTGAATTTAAATTGAGATGGAATTTAGACGACTAAAAGAAAGTAAATTCATTGAAAAATAACTAAACAAGCCTAGTTATTAAAAATAAATTATTTTTTTATGCGTTTAATTTTGTTTTCTTATTTATTTAATTACATAAATTCACCTTAGCATATGAACTAGTGATATTATGAGAAAAAGAACCTCAACATAATAATAATAAAAAAAAAAAAAAAAGAGGGACTCAATCAATACAAACAAGCAGAAGATTCCAAAGGTTGATCAGACAGCTAATGAGGCCTTAATGGAAATACAACAAATCGATTTACATTTTCAACAAAAACTAAAAAAGGCCCTTTTCATCTGGGCTTGTTCCCAGAGACACAGAGTCCATAAATTCATACATGTTGCTGTTAACCGAGGCCACAAATCAATAAAATTGCGAGTTCACGAAATTTTAAATCAAAAGTTCACTTCACATACATAAAAAAAAAAAAAAAAACTTATGGTATTTAGTGAATAATTAGTGTTATTTTATCATTTATTTTTTACGACTTACTTTTAAAAAGATTGATATAAAAAAGAAGAAGAGAGGATATAAAACTCATGATCCATATAAAAGTATAAAAATATCTCTATTTATAATTTTTTTCTTATAATTATATATTTTATTTAAAAAAATTCAATAAAATAACTAATAAAATACTACCGGTTACTTTATTTATTAAGCACCATAAAATTACAAATAATCAATTCAACTTAATAACTTAAGCTATTAGATTAGGTCTAAATATATGATTTATATTATTTTTTAACACATCCCCTCAAGTGAAAGTTATTTGGACTTGAAACTTGCATAGACTCACATCTTAATTTTTATCACATGAATAGAGATGGTAAAATTTGAATTCGTGACTGTATGGTCATAAAAGCTATGATACTATGTCAAAGAACCAATTCAAACTTTTAAGTTGAATTGATTATTAGATAAAAATTACACTACAAGATTTAACAGTTTTACCAATGGAATTTTTCCGTCGGTGTAAGACACATATTCCATCGGTAATTAATTTACCGACGACATCACCGACGGAAATGCACCGTCGGTAAATCCTTCATCGGTAATTTTTTATCCGTCGGTAAATCCGTCAGAAATAAAAAAAATAAAATTACCCGTTTCATTTCGTCAGTATATCCCTCGGTAATAATATTTTTTATTACCAACGGATTTACCGATGGAAATTCCATCGGTAATTATTTAAAAAAATTCATTTTATAAAATTATAAAATAATTAAATTAACATAAATCAACACTGTATAATACATACTCAAAATGCTTGAAAAAAAAAATCAACTCAAACAAATTTGTAACAAATAAATAAAATGAAAAAATAAATTCAACTAAAAAAATTCATATGAAAAAAATGAAGTTGCAATTGCTAAAAATTTAAAAATCCTATAAATAAATCAATTAGAAATTAATCTCATATGAAAAAACAAATCTCACAACAACATTTATACAATTATTAAGAACAAAAACAATTAAAAATAAAATAAAAAACAAATATAGTGAAAAAAATCATGAAAAAATAAGAAAAATCTTACCTTAATGTAGTTGCAAGTGAAGCTAAGGAGAGAAAAAAATTTCGTAAAGCATATTAATTAAAAAAAACTAAGAGGATAAAAAAAGAAAGAAAAAGAAGACATATTTGAGCATGGAGAAAAAGAGAAGGAGATGAGGAGAGAAAAGAAGAGAAAGAAATAGATATTGATGTTTTTTACATATAGTGAAGAAGAAGAAGAAGTAGAAGTAGAAGTAGAAGAATAAGAAGAAGAAGTAGTAGAAGAAGAAGAAATAAGTCTGTCTCTTGTGAAATAAGGGATTCAGGCTTTTTATTGGGGTGTGTTGGCGAAGGATTTACCGACGGATAATTGAATATTAATATTTTTTAATTATTCCGTCGGTAATTCCATCTGTAATATTTAATTTAAATTTTCAATTTCGTACAAAATTTTCAGAAACCGCCAACAATTACCGATGATTTTTCAGTTCGTCGGTGATTCCATCTATAATATTTAAATGAAAATTTTAAATCAATTGAATTTTTTCAAAAAACCGCCAAATAACACTGACGATTTTTCAATTCGTCGGTGATTTTGTCCGTAAAGAACAACAATTAACAGTGCAATTGAAAAGTGAACAGTTCTGGAGCTCTCTAGAAAATACCGATGGATTTTGTCCGTCGGTGATTCCTTTTGTAATTGACATGATGAACAGTGTAAACAAGGTTACCAACGGATTTACCGACGGAATAAATTTCATCGGTAATTCCGTTGGAAAATCCTGACACGTCATCATTTTTTTGTTTTGTTTTAATTTTTTTGTCCCTTCGTAATTCCCTCGGTATATACCGAGGGAATATGTCCGTCGGTAAAATCTCTTGAAAATTTACTGATAAAAATATTCCCTCAGTATTTCTATTTGTATTTATTGATTTTCTGGTAGTGTTACTCGACATAAAAAAAACTTTATGGTGCTTATTACCAGACACCTCCATTCTATTTTGCATCATTGTCAGAACTATTCCGGATACCACTTGCAAGGTCTAGTTATTGAATAGCTAAATTAACTCATTTCATTTCAAAACGACATTATTCTTAATAAAACAAATGGAAAAAAACTAAAACAAAGTTGATTTGGATATAATTTTTTTTTAAAATGTAAATTTTATATGGACGAGGCTTACAGAGGTCTGTCATACTCACTCTATCATGAATTAATCCATAGGATCATATAGGATTAACTCAATCAATATCCAAAATAGTTAAAAAATAAATCTCACCTGAGCCAACTCCAGGTCGCCAACCTCCTACTGCATCGAGTTTAATTACTTCACCACTTTACATTTCTGCGAATTGTGGAATAATAGTCTCCGGAATACTGAAGCTTGACAGTTCAGTTGGAAGTCAATAGTAGCAATTGAGCTCATGTAGAAAGCTTTCAGTAAAGTGTTTCTTTTCCTTTTCTTTTTAAAATAACTTCCAGTACTTTGATATCAAGTATGAATCAAATATTAATGATTATTCTGGAATCAAACTTGTACTAAAAGTATACAAACAATCAGCAGCATTTTGTGTTTTTGTAGGGTTGTGTATAATATTTTTTAAAAATGTTTTTAATTAAAAATATTTTAAAATATATATTTTTTATTTTTAATATCGGTAGTGTTAAAGAATCATCTCAATCCAATAACTTAAGCAATTAGGTGAGGTCCCAAGATATGATTTATATTATTCTCTAAAACACCCCCTCAAGTGAAAATCCTTTGGGCTTGAAACTTGCACAGGCCCACATTACCTTGTGCTAATTTTTATCAAATAAATAGGGATGGTGAGATTCGAACTCGAGACTATTTGATCATCAAGGCTCTGATACCATGTCAAAGAACCATCTCAACCTAAAAACTTAACCTTTTAGGTGAAGTTCTAAGATATGATTTATATTATTCTCTAACAGGTACATCAAAACTATCTAAAAATACTTAAAAAAAGCATTTAATTTAATGTTTTTTCCATGCAAAAATAAAATTTAAAAACAAATTATATCACAAAAATAAAAACTCATCCTCGCCTCTTCTATACAAGATCATTGTTGACTTGCTAATGGCACCAAACATTTAAACAATGGACCAAGTACAAATTCTGTTTCTCCTACCTGGCTAAATTATCAATTAAACATCCTCGATAACTGATCCACAGTTTTCCTCCCGAGCAAACAAGATGGCCTGCTCAGAGCATAAGGCAATGACACAACATGGAAAGCTCCAAATCACTTGATGTTGCTGTCGGTAGAGGCCTAGTTCGCTTCGTCCTGTAACTCACAGCATGCATCCAAAAAAAGAGACAAAATCGAGGACAGAAAGATGCATTAGTGCTACGAGCTGAAACTGAAGCTTAGATGCAAGATGCCAATATAGCATGAACGGTGTCTGCGATGAAAGGACTCGTTTCTCCTGTCTTCAGCTAAGAGATGTGCCTATGCAAATCTAGCCACATGGGTTTGAGAATGCAGTAACTTAGATGTACTAACAGTGTGTCTATTTTGAGGAAAGGGAATGGAAATTAATGAGAGTAATTAAAAGAAAATTTAGTTAGTTTTTTTTTCCTTGGATGCTAGAGTCAAGAGAGATTTTGTTTGGTGTAAAATAATTTATAAGAAAATAATCAACATAAAATAATTTATTGTTGATAAAAATATATATTCTCAACTCATATAATTCTATATAATATTTCAAAAACAATAATCAACTCACAATATTATCTAACTATCTTCTCACATTATCTACTTCTTTTTTTCACTTTTTTATTTTTAAAAATCGATTAACAAAATATCAACTAAACAAAGAGGACTGAGTTATAAATGGGTTTGAAACACAAAAATTAAACATAATTTTTAAAATCATGAGAACTGATGAACTAATTTTACTAAAATCAAGTAGACTAAATTGTAATTAACACTTCCGGACACCGGCCATGTTAAAGAGGTCGAGAGTTTGTGCCTTGATTCAATGGATTCTTTCTTCTCGTCAAAGAACCATCAAGTGAAGCTACGGATCATGGATGATAGGTCAAGCATTTAATCCCAAAAAACACGGTGCTAAAATAATTGTGGGAGTAGAAGGTGGTGCTCGCTACAGGGAAGAAATAATTGGGGTAATAGAAGTTCAACTCACAACTCGAACTATCAGCCGAGCCGTGCCCTTCCATATCGTTGCCTGCCCAACTCTCTGCTGATATCTTCCTAGTGGGCCTACTAAAACAGATTATGTTTATCTCATCTGTGCTGAAAACAAATGTGTTCCATGTATTTAAACACCGTATTTATTCTATTAAAAAAAATATCATTTATATTATCTTCTTTTTCTGTGCGGTGCATGAAGGATCAAACATAAAGAAACTAGGGGCTCAGGAACAAAATGCTAGCAGCATCACCCGAAAGGAGTCTAATCGAACTCGGAGGTGGAGAATCCCAAACCATACCAGGAGAAATCTGGGAAGCACCAAGCTTCACTAAGAAACCTGCAACATACATAATTTTCCTTCGCAAAGGGTATGCTGTATACTATCTTACCTCCCATACCTGAAAAGTTTTTTGGGTCCCGTATGAGCTTAAATTAGGCTAATTACAAGAATAATAATTATATCAAGGAAAAAGAAAAATAAGATTTGGTCAAACAAGGGTCATGTTCTTGTTCTTAGGAAACAAATTGTCCTAATACATTTTCCGCCTTGTCTAAAAGAGGAGCTGATGTCTCTCATAGGAGCTGGAGGAAAGATTAATGGAGTTGTAAGGTAAGTTTCATGTGTACAGGATTGAGTATATATCTACTACGAACTCAATCTTTTTATTCTCCATCTTGTGATCTCAAGGTGTTCAAAAGATAAAGAGAAAAATTTTAAAAAATAAAAAATATTATATTAATATATTTTTAAATAAAAACACTTTTAAAAAAACAATTACTAAAATCATAAAATCATCTGAATTGAGAGTATTTGTATGTTCGTCCATAATAGATAGAAGGTATATTTGAGCCTGCCAATTTTTCCTCAAAGCCAGAGCTTCGTTAGGCCAGAAAATTGAGGGCCTGATTGCGATGGCTTACATGGAGTTTTTGTGGCCGGTGGGATTTTTGTGGATCAACGGTCAACGGTGAGTTAATAAAATGACCTTTTACATTAAAAACCCTCAACTAATTTTTTTTATTGATCTGCTGAATTACTTATCTATTTTATAATTTTTTATGATAATTATCTTTTTTTTTATCGCATTAAACATAGTAAATATTTTTCAAAATCGTTTTTCTCATTTGTTCTGAAAATGAATGTGTTCCATATATTCAAACACCATGTGTTTATTCTATATAAAAAAAAAACATCATGTTTTTTTGTCTTACCTCTTAGGCCTGGCAAGTTTTGTCGGGGACATGAGCTTAGATTTAGCCTCATAAGCATAAGAAGGAAAATAAAATAAAGGCAGAGATTAGATAAAATTAACAGCCATGGGTAATACCATAATAAAAGTTATTTTTTCTTTTTCCTTTTCAATTTTAGCAATTCAATATATTCTCATGTTAGTTTTTATATATTAAAATCACAGTTATTAAATCCAATTCAGAATAGAATAAATTAATTTAAATTAACTTAAAAATCTATATTTTTTTTACAAAAAATCAAAACAATGTTGCTTGAAATTTTTTTTATAAAAACATAAATAAATTTTTAACCAAATCAATCAAATCACAAGTTAATTTAAGTTTTTAATAATGTTATGCCAAGTCAATTAATTCCTATGCTTTTTTATGAAATTTGAATAACTCCAAATTTCAAGTTGGCTGGCACAAACTCGTCTAAATTTAATAAGTAGATATTTTCAATGATTCTAAATAAATACCAATTGACACTTGAAATATATATATTTTCTTATAATCTCTTCTAAAATTCAAATAATAATTTAATATATTTAAACTAGGACCACCAGGTTAAACTTTTAAAATATATATTTGATTAAAATTATAATGGAGTTCAGATTAAAATTAAATAAAAAATAATTTAATATATTTAAACTATTAAAGGCACAAAAGAAGATATCAATTCCCAGCTCTATCCCACGCTTCCACCTACGGGGCGACTGGACTTTAACTTCGTACCCGTACCTTAAAAAAACCAACTAAAAGAAAAAACAAAAGGAGGCGGGCCCACTTCAATCTGACGGATCAAAACACTCAAAAAAATAAAATCCAATGGCGTACCTTGACTTGTAGAACAAAAGACGCGAAAACACGGAGCCGCTCGTGCCCAGAGTTTGGAAGATATTCGCCTCGACAACCACAAACCCCTCCTGGACCCCACAAATCACTAAAAAATCCCCACCGTTCAATCCGCAAAAACCCTTAACTTAACCACAGTTGCCTTTTTAACTTAACCACTTAACCACACCCCCTGCTTTTGCCCTCTTATACACCTTCACCGCTCCCTAAAGCTCACTCCTTCCCCTCTCACTTAAAACTAATCCTCTCTTGCTTTATCACCAAGAAAAATATCACCATTTTATTTGATCATCACGAAAAGCATCAAGATCAGTCAGTAATTATATCAGACGGTGGATATGAGCTGCAATGGTTGCCGAGTGCTGCGAAAGGGGTGCAGCGAGACATGCGTATTGAGGTCGTGTCTGCATTGGATCCCCACCCCTGAAGCCCAAGGTAACGCTACCCTGTTTCTAGCTAAGTTTTTTGGCCGCAGTGATCTCATCTCTCTCATCTCCGCCGTTCCCGAGTCCCAACGCCCTGGTATGTATAAACGTATAAACACGCAACAAACCGTATATACACAGTTATACATGTAGAAGAGTACAGATTAATTTTACCTTTTCTTTTTGTAGTTTTGTTTCAATCGCTGTTATTTGAGGCGTGCGGAAGAACAGTGAATCCGGTGAACGGAGCGGTGGGGCTATTGTGGAGCGGTAACTGGCACGTGTGTCAGGCGGCTGTGGAGTCAGTGCTTGCCGGTGAAACCTTACGGCCGTTACCTGGAATTCTCACCGGAGTCTTAGCGCCGAATTGTGATGAATCATCTGACAGTTTCTCTGCGGCTGCGTACGCCGTGCATAGCATGACGTGGAATCAATCAAAACCGTTTGATAAGGAGGATAATAATCAAGTGGTGTCTGATCATCATGTGAATCTGTGTCTCGCTAGAGGAAGAGGTGGAAGAGATAAGAGAGGAAGAGATGCGGTGTCGTTTTATACAGGAGGAGAATCGGAGACCACAAGCTTTGAAAGCAGTGGGGCTGATAAGAATAAACTTTTGAACCTGTTTGTTTGAATAAATAATAAATTTAAGACACAGAGTAAAGGTTTTGCTGTAACCTCTTTTTTTCCTCTATAAATATAATGCCGGAATTTTAATCCGGTGCGTTTTTGGCTGGATATGGACATTTTCCCGGTGTAACTTTGTTTTAGTTTTTTTTTTTAATTATTATTATTGTTTTAGTTAAATTATTGGATACTCTTTTCTCTTTATTTTTAGCTTTTATGATAATGATGGTTCATCATGTGGTTATTTATCAATTTGATGTTTTTTTTTTAATGTATAATCCATCATTCATGGTTGTATTATTTGTAAAATCAACCGAGAATAAGCCTATTAAATTCAATTAATATAAAAAAGATTTGTGTTATTGAATCAGTTCAATTCAAATTAATTTTTTTTATTAAAATGATAGTCTTTATTTTTTTTAATTTTGACTTGATCAATAAATAAAAATATTAAAAATTAATTGAATTAAATGGATTTAATCAAGTTAATATTTTATATGCTTGATTTGAGTAAGGATATGGATTCAGATACAGGATTTAACAAATATGATCTTTATTGATATTATTAAAAAAAAATAGAATGAATAATATCATTATTGTTAATTAATTTGCCAGTACATGAAAGGGGTGCAGGTCCGGTCCGTATATATGGAGAAGCGAGGAGCTTCTCAGAGATAGAGATAAGCTGCTGCTGCTGCTGCTGCTGCTGCTGCTGAGACCCGTGACGGGGGTGGTACCACCTAAGAGGGAGGGGGCCACAGACCTAGACGAACCATGGTTTTCGAATGAAGAGTTTGGCGTGGCTGGTGTTCTTAGATTCTACAATGCTGTCTTTTCCTTGAAGGATAATGATAATTTGATTCAGAAGTGTAAAGTGCTGAAACGCAGATCAAGAGTTGAGAATTTTACACATGAATGTCGATTCTAATCAGTAGAGATATCATGTGTTTTGAAAGATAGCCCACAAATTGAGTTGCTATGTATGCTACCACATCAACTCAACAAGAAAGTTATTAAATTCGATTTTGATCGTGTATCATAAGTTACATGAATTAATTTGAATTAATCCGACATCAATTCAAAATAGAAAACAGTGTTATTTTATTTTTTTTAAAAAAATTAAAATATAATTTAAAAAAACTAAAATTAAGTTTTGATAGTTCAAAATTTGATTAGATGACATATCATCTAGTCAAGTTAATCGAATTTAAATAAATTTATTTTTACTTACTTTAATATAAAACTAAACAAGAACTAGATCTTAGATCATCTAATTACTAGGTTGATTAATTGGATCTAAAGTGAGTTGTGTGAGTAATCTTAAATTGACATACATTAATTCAAAATAATGTTATTTCAAGAATTTTTTAAAAAAATTAAAATAGAATTTTAAAAAAACTAAAATCAAGTTTTGATGGTTTGTTCAAGTTACAAATTAACTAGCCGAGGTAATCAAATCTAAACAAATTCACTTTAATATAAAACCCAACACAAACTAGATCTTGTATAATCAAATTAAGATGGACTCATTGGACCGGTCGAATTTGACAAAATTGATTGCCACAGGCTGCCTCCCCAGTCTTCGGAGAGAGATGGAGTGGCAAGTCCTAACCAAATAGATGCATATGTAAACAATCATATGTCTAGTTCAGCTATCCTGTCCTTGCTAGCTGATAATGTAATGTTCACATGGATGATTTGATGCTGATAAGGTTCACTGATATTGACAAATGAGATTATGACGTAGTATTATTATTATAATTATTATTATTATTCTGTAGCCTTGTTAATATAAATTAATTTGGTGTTGGCTTATTATCTATCTCTCTTTACAGATTTCGAGTATCTCGTTGATTAAGCTTCGGGCAGTAGCTAGGCTAGATGCCAAGTACAACACAAAAGGAGCATGGACTTCTTCACATGAAGGCAGATGATTTTTGACCCATGGTCTCAAACTAGCCGAGCAGCTGGTAGATGAGGAGGGAGCATCATAGAATTACGTCCTTGACATGGGACGGAAAATGGGGGGTGAAAAGGATGGGCCCCAGTTGAGATTTTGTGGAGAAAAAAATGGTGCGGTGCACGTCAGCTTCCTCCCCCTAGTCCTCCTCCACTGGAAGTGCGTTCCACGGCATTTTGACACCAAAAAAAACTTTTCCTTGGCAAAAAGACAGCGTTATATATATCATATATGCAAAGAGAACACAAATAGCAAAAGAGAGAGCCATTATTATTCCAATCCTTTCGAGTCGCTGCGTCTCATAGCATATGCTGTGGATCCCACCTCATCTCCGTTGGATCGCCATTTTAGCATACTTCCCTTCACCGTTCTGTCCTGGCAATGGGAGTTGGGCGATGCAAAAGCAAAGTTAGCAGGCTAAATGCTTTGTACTTGGAGAGAAATGTGATTATTAATTTAAGGAAAAGGAAGGGAATGACGTGAAGCCGAAAGAGACTCTTAAGGAATCTTATTGAGATCGCATCATAATTCCTTGCTTTCAACATCACTGTATTTTTGACAAACAACATTATAAAAGTCGATCACCTCCTGTTCCATGACAGGGAGTTACTATTATTTTTATTACTATGGTCTTTTCAACTCTTTTGATAGCTCTAAACAGACGGCTCGTGTAGCCTGCATGGAGTTCTTGAGCCTTTCATGTGGCTGAAGCATGCTCTGTGATCCCACGATTAAGCAACTCTTCATCGATAAATTAACAAATTGTTCTTTAGAAACCTAACCAAATAAAAACAATGTAAAAAAAAACAACTGAAAGAAACAAAAAATTACCAGATCGGATGATGGGAAAAGGACTTGTGGGATACTTTTTGAAAGTGATTTTTAATTGAAAATATGTTATAATAATATATTTCTTTAATTTTAATATTAATATATTGAAATCATTAAAAACACATTTAAAAAAATATTAATTTAATACTATTAAAAAAAATATTAAAAAAAAAACAAGTTGGAACCCAAAATCAAATTCATTAATCTTGACGCATGACTTTCGATGCTAGAGAAACGTGTCTCCTCAACCCTCACGGTCATCTTCCATCTTAAAAACAGCATCCAAACAAACGCTGACATTTTTAAAGCACCTGCACAACGTGACAAATAACAACGGTCCATTTTCATAGAAAGAGAATAGCTGCAGAGCAGGCCCAGAAAATGCCTAATATAGCGATGACATCCATTTTCAGGCAAAAGGCCCAATACAAAGTAGCTTCTTTTCCGAAGGTGTAATCAAATTTCTTACAAGCATTGAATAACAACATTCTTTGTTTCGATTTTGATTTAGGTCACTAACTGCTGATCAAGCAAGGATAGTAAGTTGGGGATACACAACAGATGGATGTACTGAGAAATAAACTGCAGAGAATCATCGTTGGGACACCAAAAGCAACTCACAAGTCACGAATGCACGTAAATAAAACAGTGCAAAGAAGAACTAAAGAACGGAAAGAAAACTGGAAGAGGAAACCAGGAAAAGAAAGAGATTGAAAATATCATTGTATATATTTACATACGATGAACTCTGCCCTATAGAGAAGTACCTAAATACAATCTAAATCTGACTTTGAGATTGGCAACTTCGTGCCATCTACGCGTACAAAATAGCTACTTTTTGCTTGTCCATTCAATACTTTCTTAGTTCCTCTCAGTTCCTTGAATCGGAGGATAAAAGGGTTTGATTTGATATTGTTAGCATTAAGGAAGGAGTTAAGTGATTTGAGCTTTTTACACTTGTGTTGTCAGGCTGGAAGGCACTCATTTTAGCTGTAAAATATGACTTTTCAGGCTGCATTCTTTTACCTGGCAACATGAACACTTTTAGTTAAAAAGCTAACAGCATTAAAGGTAAAATGCCAAGAGCTACAAGATCAGGATATAGATGGCTCCTCTACTAAGTATAACAAAAGCACTAAAATGAATTTTACTTCTATACCACCTTCTTAATTCTTTGTAAGAGTAAACCAAACACAATTACCTGCAAGGCTGCAATGGTTGACAATAGATCCTTGCACTGATAAAGCCTATTACACTCCTTCCGACTTGCCTTTTCAAGTTCCACCACCAAAGAGTTTACTTCCTCAACCTATGGTAATGCAAGGATATAAATAAACTGTTAACACGTTGACAATGATCGCACAAAGCCATCTTCGGAAGGTTCATAATTCAGCCAACACTAGGTTGTATGCGCACAATAAAAATCAGTCACGACAAAGTGTTTATATTTCCATTTGTGAGTCACCAAGAGAAGGTAGTAGATCATTTCCAGTATTAGGCTCCTGGCAAGGCAGAAGTATTATAATGGCAATTCCATAAAATTTATGCAGCTTCTTTGGGGGGTTAGGGTTTTGAAGGGGTATTCACTGGGAGGCCAACATGGCCAGCTCCGAGCAACAAAATATGCAGTAGCCGCCCTTCATACTAGAAATCCCTTCCATCTATATCAAGATTAAACTTTAGACCTCTAGCTAAGCACAAACACTGGACTATCTAAAACTTGAAAGAAAAGGGCTTAAACACTGATACACTAAGGCTATGTTTGTTTCTTGTAAAATATGTTTCCATAAAATATTTCTCATTTTCTCATGTTTGGTTCACTTGGAAAAACTTGGTCAACAGAAAATATTTACAATCAAAGGGGAAAAAAAAGCTTGAAACAAAGGAAGACAACTTACTGTTCTCAAGAGATGAAAATATTTTACCAAATCATCTTTTTTCATATATACCAAACACCAAACAATCATTTTCAAGGAAATTTTACTTAAAATAGCCAAGCAAAGAAAAATGATATATTTCCAGGAAATATTTTTTACATAAATCCAAAAACAAGTTATTTCACATGTGACAAACAGAGCATAACATGGCAAAATGTCCACTTATTGATACTGAATAAAATCCAGAAAAGAATGAGTGCAAGAATGAAGGTTAAAAAAGGAAATGAAAGAGAGGAGTGGGAAGAGGAAAATAATGACCTTGGATAACAGTATGCAAATTGAGGATGCCATTGCCTGCATCACATCAACCGCTGAACATATAGCATCCTTCAGGTTCTGGACATCTGCCTGTAGAATTGCAAATCAAATAAAGCAACTATCAGAAACCCAACTGAAACCAACATGCCCAAAATGAAAATCACGTCAAGGAAAATGGCACATACCCTTGCCCCACCAACAACAGGCAGACGGAGTGTGCTAGCCTGCAAAGCTTCAATGGCTCCCGATAAAGAATGGGAGTAATCCTGGTCAATCAATGCCAGTTCTTCTAAATATAGCATCTGCAGCAATCATGCACCGTTAGTTGAAAACACAAAATCACTTGAAATAAACTACCTTTAAGCTCTCCAATAAAGCATGCATCTCCATTAAAATAAAACTTTGATTTGGCCATTGCTCTTTAATAAAACAGAGTAAACTTAAATGGCATTCAAAGCAATGACATGGTTGAAATCAAGTCATCTATGGTTTGAAAATCTTTGACAATCCGTTCAAGAACACAGCCTAATGAGAGTCAAGTTTATATGAAAAAGCGTGTGTATGTATGTGACAAACATAGAGGATTTAAACACTTTAAATCACGGGATTTAAATATTAGCTTAAAATGACAAATGCCACATCTTAAAATTCAATTTATTAGAAACACTTCAAAAGTGCACCAGTAAAATTTGCATAATTTACTAAAACAAGTACAGCAACATAGGAAAACGTAGTGCTTGCATGTATGATGGGGATGATGCAGTCGTATCTTACTTGCCCCTTGAGGATGGAAATCAACTTCAAATTATGTCTTAGCCACTGTAACTCTGTTCTTTTTGCTCTAACAGATTCATACAGTTTTGATGTTGTTACACGTGCATTGTACAGGCTTTTCTGGTACAGAGAAGAACATTTAGACAAGAAAATTCCTCTTAGATAATTTGATTAGTTAAGTTAAATTGCATAATAAATGAGTCACCCAAAATAAAAATGAAAGGTAAGCATGACAAAAATCAATACATCCATCATCATATCGGCCAAAAGTGGAAATGCTGGGTATTACTATTATTTAGATATCCTTAAATAGCTTGACTTTGGCCACAATCTTACTAAACACTAGAAGTGATAGATGGACACATCTACAACACGTGTCTTCTCACATGGACAAGCTATTACAGTCGATCAGGCTTTAGTGAAAAATATTAATAGCTCAACATGAATAATATAATTGTGAGTTTCATGTTATAGAATTGACTTAATCAAAAAAAAAAATTAGAAGGGAACTAAAACATAGGGGAGGGGGTCTGAGCAATTATTTTTAGTCAAAGCTTCTAAAAGAAATTTTGAAAACCTAGCACCCATGACCTGTCTACACGATAAAAATAAGCGAACTGCAGAATTGGCTTCCTATCATATTAAATACAAGGGTAAAAACTAAAAATCAATCTTTTCTCCATCTCATCTCAAGCCAAGAAAATATTCATCTTGTCAGTATGGTTTCATTACCAATACAAATTCTTCGTTAATAATAGTCCTCAATCCCATAATTAAGAAGGTTTGACCCGTATATAAAAATTGTCGCTCAATAAGTTGTCATTATTAAGAATTTAGGCTGGCAGATGAAAAGCAAAATGCTAGAAATTTATATTCACCTTACAATCGCACCCTCCACAAAACTTTAAAAAGCTAAACTCACACGATTTGACAATTATATTTTTTTTCCACTGATCCCCTACTATGTTTATTACCATATTAACAGATCATCTTCACCCTTGAATACATGAAACTCAAAACTAGACTTGATGGATGGCTGTACCTAGATGGGAATTTAATGCCAAAATACCAAAATAAGAGGGCAGAGCGCCAAATGACATTGCCCCATCTCCAATGGCTAAGCCTCTTGTTAGGCTTTTCAGGCAGTAAGTTTCCTTTTAACCATGTCAGAAACTACGAAAAAAAGCAGCATGTTCAAAGGGATTTTCAACTGCCCCACCCAACCTCCACCAACCATACATCATCAACCAATCAATTTACATGACCTTACACCAGTCATCATGGCACAAATTTGATAAGTTCTTCCCTACTGCTTATGCAAAGCATTAACAGGAACTAGCAAGTTCCCTTCCACTAGTAGTTCACAAATGTGACCAACTAGTTGTGCAAAAAATTCATCTCCTTCTGTTGTGAATGACCATGACTATTTACTTCTTGATTGCCAATCAACCTCAAGACAGCTCTTCAGTTTTTATTAGGCATTACTTAAACCATCCAGATTAGATCAAATCCCTAAGTTAAAAAAAATGAAAATCGGCACTTCTCACTGACAATTATATCAATGGTAGAACACCAATGGCAGGACAACGTGGAAAGAAGCAGCAAAGATATTATTATGGTTTCCTTTCCACTAAAATACTCTATGCCATTCATCAACTGGTAGTTGTTACCAAGCAAAATACACAAAATAAAGAAAATATATACTAAATCATAGAAAACAGAGATCATACCTCTACATTCAACCTCTGGGCTGACAAAGCGTAATCAGCTCTGGCATTGACAAAACGCCATTGCAACATCCGATTATGCAAAATCCTTAACAAATGCACCTCCACAATCCGATTCTCCCCAATCCTCCCTCTCCTAATATCAGCTGCAAAGCTCAAAATTGAAAAGGTACTACTCACATTGCTCAAATTACTACTGACAACACCACCCACAGCATTCCTCACTCTCGAAGGGCTCATTCCCCTCATAGGAGACAATGAAGCTCCTGATAATGTCCCAAACTTACTAGGTGATGCAGGCCGTAACGCTCCGCCACGTATAGGAGACAACTGTCCCCGACTATTAACAACTCCTTTTGGAGAAGATACTGGACTATCACTTCCAAACTTCTTTGGTGCAATAAGTTTAGCAGGTGTAGGTCCTTTTAATCCGGCATTCCGAGAACCTGGCGACCCAGGCTCTGGTTGCCGCCTGATTCTACTATTAGTCTCTTTCCAAAACCTTGCCGGCACAATTAATGCACGAGCTCCACGCTCCCCTTGTCCTCCGACACCAACAGTATTTCCACTACTACTCTCTGAAGTAGTACCAGATGATGCACTCTCAGTATCAGAAGCCAAACGATGCTCACTATGCACAGCAGATCCGTTAACATCCAACGGCTTTGCGGATTCAATTGCACTAGAGTCAGAGCTCAATCTGCTTTCAATTGAAGACCTAATAATATTGTTGTTGCTGCTGCTGCTGCTGCCCACCATTGAATTTTGCAATGCCCTAACAACATTCAAATTGACTCCAGATCCAGCTAATTTCTTCCCATCATCAGAACAATCCATGCTTCTAGTCATGGAATTCTGTTGCCTCAATCTCCCTGGCCACCGACGTTGCTCCATAGTCCTTGAATTCTCCGCCTGATCAGCTCCTCTGGTAGGTATTGGAGTAGTTGCTTTACGCCTCTCCGGTGTTCCTTTTCTTACAGCACTGGGAGACGAAGTTGGCTTCGCTTTACTCACTTGAAACGAAAAGGACTCCCCTTGAAACGACACCGATAATCTTCTCGTTGAAGTAATCAACATTCTCTGAGCATTCGTTATCTCACCACCACCACCACCACCACAATTGGCATTTCCTATTCTCGAATCAAGAGAGTTAGTTCTCGGAGTAGCCGGACGCCTACGCTCCAATGACTGTGACCGTTTGATTGCGGAAGCAGCGGAAGGAGTTGGAGTCATCATGGCCGTTCGTCGTGAAATTGACGGTGATGCGCACCGGTTAAATGTTGAAGTAGAGGATGCCGATGCCGATGCCGATGACAAGTAGCGAGAACTGACTTCCCGGGATTTGGGACGGCGAGGAGCGAGAGCATTGTCAGGGTCTGATGGTAATAAAGGAGGTCTTGCAGGGTTTAGGTTTTGCGTTGTTCTTGCTGTTGATCTCGTTTTGGGGTTTATCGGTGTTGAAACTGCAGTTACCATTGTCGTGAGAAAATAAATTCAAAATTCAATTCAGATATCATTCTTCGTCGAAACCCTAATATCTGTTTAAAACCCAGTCAAATAATTTATTAAAAAATAATTATAGAGGGAATTAAGGAGATAAATCAGTGAGTGAGAGTGGATTTAGAGAGAGTGTGAGAGAAACAAAAATTGACCGGGGAGTTTTTTTATGACCGTTACCGTTTCCCGGCGTGATAGTAGAGAGGGTGGTGTCGTTTAACTGGAGGCGAGATTTTGGAGCATAACTGTCGTCCTACAATTTTTTTTTTCTAATAAATGTGAATATAGACACGGTTTTTGAAGATTTGATGTACTCGCTGGTTATATATGGGGCTGGAGACTCGCGCGTTAAGGAGGTGACGTGGTTAATAATGGGGGTAGTCTTGGAAATGGGCAAGGAGAATGTTGCGTTTTGATGACGTGGCTATACTTGAAAGCGAGTTTGTGGGTTAGTTTTGTACGCTATACTGGAGGTGTGTGAAAAGAAAGGGGCAGCGAGTGAATCTTTGGAGCGACGCTACGCAAATGACACTGCGCTGCATTTAAATTTCTTTAGAATTATGGAAAAAATAGCCGTTTTGATTTTGACATGTGTGAAACTACTCCATTGGAATACAGTTAAATCTGTTTTTTTTAGTATTTTTATTTTAAAAATATCAAATTAATATCTTTAATATATTAATATTAAAAATAAAAATATTTTGTTAATTAAAAAATAACTTTACAAAAATAATTTCCACTACATCGTTAAATACACACTAATTTCTATCATGGCTAAAATGCTAATAAAAATAATAATAAAAAAAGGTGTCAAAATAACGTTAATGATGGTTTGTTTGGCCTTAACTAAAACTCTTAGCTTCACCTAAAAGTAAATTGAATGTAAGATCTACGAGGAAGAAATTTCAGTTCAAACCAGAGTTGCTTAAGGTAAAACGAAAAGTAATTTTCAAAGTAAGTCATTGGATTGGGGAGGACAGAGACAACCACAGTGAGGGGAAATATATCTTTATTTAACTTTGTTTTGTTAGCTAAAACAATTCCTCATCATCATTTGATCATATTCACCATGCTTTTCCTATACCCAAATGATGGTTTGTGTCTCTTGCTTGAGGTAAAATGGAAAGTGATATTCAAAGTAAGACATCGGACAAATAGAAATCATGGTCAGACAACCTAATTGTGCTGACAAGACATTTATTCATGGATTTATTCAGGCAATAAAAGAGGGATGGGATGGACAGACTTCAATGCCCCTTTGTTTTTCTAGTTAGATTCCATAACATATCATCTAAAA
>Ga0325414_1001538_pt1 | contig 22455 bp, 5 predicted proteins | sample PopdelMetagenome_8_FD_206183 | JGI IMG/M metagenome (GOLD analysis project Ga0325414, IMG submission 206183) | Populus deltoides microbial communities from Bellville, Georgia, United States - Leaf-PdKOR-R3 | ecosystem: Host-associated > Plants > Phyllosphere > Phylloplane/Leaf | place: USA... | reverse complement strand
TATATATATATATAAACACTCATCATCAATCCTCTCACGTGTTCTTATATATTTCTAGCTCGATAAGTTATTTTCGTTCTCAGGAAACATGATACAAGGCTTGATCTCTGTGACTCCTAGTGCATGGTTATCACCAAGCACGAACAAAATATAGAAATAAATGCTGGCCTGCTATTAAAGCCTGAAAAAATAAAATGTTTGGTAATCTGGTGTAAGTCATGTTTTTAAAAATTTTAATTTTTTTATTAAAATTTAATATATTTTATATGTTTTGAATTATTTTAATATACTAATATCAAAAATAATTTTTAAAAATTAAAATAATATCATTAACATATATTTCAATACAAAAAATTATTTAAGAACTAACCACCACTATACCAGTTTCTAAGTCTTTTACTTTTAGAAGGAAGGTCGATTTGTATATCCTGTTGTCCAAGTCACATCTTTGTAAAACGCCATAATATTTGGCCTGGTCTAATTGTAGGGGTATCATTTGTTTAGGTTAATTTAAAGTATTTTTTTTTTAGAAATATATTAAAATAAAATTATTTTTATTTTTTTAAAATTATTTTTAACATTAATATATTAAAATAATCTAAAAACATTTAAAAAATTAAAAAAAACGCGGTGGTTTACACAACGTTACAAATACCACCTTCAGCAACCAAGGATTCACGTCCTTAAAGGTCCTTTTTAGCTGGAGAAATATCCCACGCAACAAGGACTACAACTCTATGGGCCCAGGACTTAGCGTTCCCCCTCAGACACTGATGTATGCTAATTTGTTTGGAAGATTCGATAGCCACCGGGCATGAGTTTACTATAACGTATTTGATATTGCGGTAATTATTATGATTATAATTTTAAAAAAAATTATTTTATAAAAAATAATTTTAGTTAAGATTAGTTTAAAAAAATAGATATTTAATTAAAACTGTGATTGAAATTGAGGTTGAACAAAAATTAGTTTAATGTATTTGGTTAAGAATGTTTTTGAAATTGAGGTTATAAAATAATTTTAAAAAATATATATTCATATTGATAGTTTTTAATTTAAATATTGTAGATTTAACTATTGCTATTACATCATGAAATAAATAATACTTTATGTAAAATATTTTTTATTATTTCATTAAACTATCCACAATTCCATCACGTATAAAATATATCCGATAAAGACTACAGTTTTCATAAATTTCTTAAGAGCGCAACAACATCAGGTAAAATATAATCAGGAATAAAATTGAGATTGCGATCAAATTCTGTAAATGCGGCGTTATCAAGCGATTTCCGTCTAATTTATATAGTCATTGAATAATGTTTAACACTAGTTTTTTGAATAAAACACAATTAAAAATAAAAATATATTTTTTTATTTTGTTGGGTCGGACCCGGTTCAATGTATTTTTAGCTTTGATAAACCTAGCCGACCTGAGTTTTATATCTAACTAGATAAAAATTAATTTAATTAAAATTAATCAATTAAACATGTTAATTTATGAATCAATTAAAATTAGAATAAAATTAAATCAAAAATTTATATTTTAAATTAATTTGAGTTAATTCATCAAACTTGTAACTTTAATGCTAGGTTATAACTATAATAACAAGTTATGTAACTTTTGCATTAATTGTTTTTAATAAAAAAATCATATTTACATGGCATTATAAATAAAATCATGTTTATATTAAATATTACTGTTTATGCTAAATATGACACAGATGATAAAAATTTGTTATTAATTTATGATGTAGAATTATTTCTATTTTTTGGATATAATTATTTTATAAAATAATGATATAAGTAATAAATACAAATAAATTTTACTCATAATAATTAAAAAAAATACCAAGTATTTCGGACTTTCATGTGCTGGTTCAAGCTTTCAGCAACAAAATCATTGTATTGCATTAATTTTTAAACATGAACATAAACAGTGGAGCATCTCCACTTTTCATCCATTTTCCCATCACAAGAAGCAGCTCTTGCTGCTTCTTGTAACATGCAGTTGTGCCACAATAAATGATGGGACCTACTATTGAAAAATAATAGTAAAAGCATAACTAAACAATAAAAATTATGGCTTAGCTCACCCGCATCCCCAATACCACACAGCCACTAAATCTACTATAGATAGATCGATGCATTTCGTGTGGTTCTCCATTTTATAGCACAAAAGTCAAACTCCAGAAATCTCAGTCCAGGCATTGAGGAGGATACCAGTGAATGAAGATTAGATTTTCAAACTATGCCCCAATCATACGAATCCACACAAGGATTCATGCCTGCTCGTCAGATGCGTGACATAGAAAAGTTTTTTAACTTTAAATGCGGTCATAATACACTTACAAAAACACCTCTCCATGATGAGCTTTTGATCCCTCTGCTAGAGCAGCAGCAGATTCTGAAAGAAACTTGGCATGAGACGGATGATTCTAATGAAGCTAGTCCGAGACGTGATCACAATCTCTTTCCCTAAATACAACGGTTGGATAGGGAAAACTGTAACAGATAAAAACAAACGGTTCTGTTTGATAGGAGCTGAAATACATTTGCTGAAATAGATAAAAATCACTATTCCTGGGAAATATATCATTCAAGTTAGAAAATCAATGTTTGTATTTTTTTCGTGCCCGAGTGGCATGAATGGTACCGGACCAGTATGTATTTTTGTACTCCGAGTGACATGAATGGTATCAAACCTGGAACTTTTGACTTCCAATGCTGGTTTTTCTCTAATATAATAATGACTGGTCCAACATTATTGCTTCAAAAATAGAAACGAGGCAGCGGCAGAGATTGTCAATATCAATATGTAGGACTTGGACAAACCTTGAGCTTGGACAGCCTGCACGAGTGCAAATGAAAAAAGAAAAACAGGAAAAAATGATGATAATTAGAATTTCGTCATTCAGATAATAATAGAAGCCAGATCACAGAAAAACACAAGCAGGCGCACACACTGCATCACCTTTCTCAGTTACCCTTCTCCAACTTACGAGGATGGGCTGTTGAGTACTACTGTATATGCATTTCCCTTTACTGTTATGAAAGAGACATGCAAATCCTCTGGTGATAACTTAATATATATAGCCCCTTAAATTCAGCTTTCGAAAGACAGCAATTTGTTGGTCGCTAGAGAATAAAATTGTATGGCATGTCTAATACATTTTTATTTGTCAGAGAGTGGTTTGAGATAACAAATATCATAATCATATATGATAAAAGTGCTCAAACTAACTCAACCCACTGCATGTCCGTAGTTTAGTTACTGCATGATTATTTAAGAGAAAAGGATCAGAGATCCAGAGCGCAGTGCACAGCAAAATGGAGCACTTTCTAGCAAATTAAGGCTGCTTTTGTTTCCGTTAGCTTTTCCGTTTGTAGTGAAACGATCGTAGGAAGGTATTATAATAAATCAAATTATATTTTATTTAAAAAATTGAGTTTGAAATATAATTTTTATAAAAAAATTTTATTTTTCTAATTGAGTTTCTTAAAATTTCTAATCATGTTTGTTTTTGTGTTTTAAAAGTGTTTTTAAAAAAAATTTAATTTTTTTATTTTTTTCTGTACTTCAAATTAATATTTTTTTTAGTGTTTTTAAATCATTTTGATGCGCTGATATCAAAAATAATTTTTTAAAAATAAAAAAATTATTTTAATGTATTTCTAAATAAAAAACACTTTTAAAAACAATCATAACCACACTCTTGAATATAATACCAAATATTTTATACATGTTTTTTTATTATACATAAATTTCAACTATAATTTTTATAAATCACATTTAAATTCAACTAATTATAACTAATTATTTTTAAAATGTTTTTTTTAAATTATAACTATAAAAACTACCTCCAAAACAAACAAGTTAAAAACTACATGTGAAAATGAGACCCAAGAGAAAGCAATTCTAAAGAAAGAGGCAAACTGAATTCAATGTAAAGAGTAAGATTTGATGCCAAGTACTAGTAATTGTTTGAACTAAAGTATGCCATACAGCGATGTGATTTGGGATATTGGGCTCCTACAATTGGAGAAAATGTGGACATGTGCCCATTCTTCATCCACAAAGCAAAGTGCTTGTAGGATCGTGGAGGACTCTTTTCCCCGTTTCTTCCTCTTCCACTTGAGAAGTGAAATGTAGATGGTTTCCAGCAGGGTTTTAAAAATTTCACTTGGTTTGTTGAATATTTTGTCAAAAAGAGCCTAGAATTAGGGAAAAAAACATATATATATGTGTGTGTGTGTGTGTGTGTGTGTGAAAGGAGACAACTAAACGAACAAATCTAATCCCAATATGTTGCCTTTTAAATGATATATGGTATAAAGAGTCTCATACCTTCAACGATAGAAGTGATGAATCTGCAGATGAAGATTTAAGTCCATGAAACCCAATATCGTATGAAATGTTTCCATCAGGCTTGAAAAGTCCAAAATTCCTCTCAGAAGTCGGCCCAGGCTTCAAATTCTCATTAAATACTGCGAAAATATAGGCCTTCACCACCATTTTCGGCCTGAGTGGTGTACCTTTCTTCTTTGCAAGCCTTTTACGCAGGTTATAATTATATGTCCTTGCATTAATAACTGTTGCTGCAGCTTCATTATCATCTCCACGTGAGGCCCAACCTGTCTCTGTAACTATGACTTCCATCTTTTTGAATCCAGCATCTTCCAGAGCAGCATAGGCTGCATCAATCTGCGCATCAAGCATGTTATCATAGTGCAAATCTGTTTTCATGTCATATATTCCGTTAGTTTTCTCGAAAAGGGCATAGTTAATATCAATATTCTCTGGATTGTACGTGTAGGCCAGGAAAGGATATGCATTCAAGCAGAACGGAGAACCAATTTGTGAGAAGAACTCCAAGAGCGGCTTCATGTATTGTGCAACATTCTCTTCAAATATACACGAAGAGGGAGGGTAAGAATTAGCAAAAACAGCTTGTGAATGTGCTGTAGTAATCTGAACTCCATCAGCCAAGCCAAGCTTATTTATGGCTTTGTAAACATTTTTAACAGCTCCCAGGAGAGCTTCCCAGAGTTCATTATCACCTCCTCCTAGAACTTCATTACCCACAGCAATCCCACAAATACTGGTCTTAGGAAGGAATGCTTGCACATTTTCTTTAACCCAAGACATGGCAAGGCTAGCATTAGCACTCATGTCTTTCAGATATCCATTGGGAAGCCCAACAACAAGTTGAAGCCCAGTGCCACTGAATGCCTCGAGGACGCTGTGATCAGCATCATAAATCCGAACATTCCTAATCTTTGCTGCCCTGAGAAGTGTAGCAACTTCATCTGGTGAAGGGATGTTATCTGCAATTCTTCCATAATTTATTCCATAGGTTCCAGTGAATGCTTCAGCTGTTAGAAGCTCTGGAAGGAAAGAAGAAGTGATGACAAAGATAATTTCTTTAACCACTTTCTAATTTGTTTCAAGCCACCAAAGAACAAGGAACATAGAACAAATGCAAAAACAACGGATAAGACCAATGAAATCCTCCAAATGTGTATCGAATTATGTTATGAGAATACAATGATCAATCGATCATAACCAAACTAAATTTGACTTTTCCTATTCTCTGCTTTGTGTAACTCACAGATGCAAGACCAATGAATCCCAATATAGATCATTGAAAAGACAAGATGAATAGTGCTATAATACAATTCACAGCAGCTCCTCGTATTGACTAAATATAAAATGAGAGAAGACTCAATGATTCAGCGGCAATCTCAACACTTAAACAAAAATTGTAATAGTAAAATCATCCTCAGACAAGGAGCTCTATTAAAGAAACACTATAACTACCTTCAATTCTTTACTTAGGAACCAAACAAACAAGTTTGATCCACCAAAGAATTGAGTCAGTCAATTTCTAAAAAATGGCAAGAAGAAAAGAAAAATCCCATATAAGAAATTCGGACGGTAACAAAAAGAATAAAATATCAAGAACAACAAAATCAACTCTCTTAAAATTTTGTAAGCATTGAGCAATCATTGTGGGAGAAACAAACAACACACTGTGCTCCAGTTGACTACAGTCAATACACTTTAAAGTCACCAAAAATTAAAAGCAACCCAAGAAAATCCACCGTAAGACTAGCAAGGCCCCAGTTGTAATAACAAGCTAAAAAAAAACTCAAGACATCAAAAGGCTTAATGATCCAAATCCCATTCAATTCAACAAAAAAGTCTGAGATCAACCCAAGTAAGATAGCAACAAAAGGAACCGATTAAATCAACTAAGAAAATAGCAGAAGAGGAGAAAACAAATACCAATCTTTTGAGAAAAAAAGAGCAAGAACGTAAACAGCAACTGATGATGATGACAACGACGACTTTTCATTGTGAAGATCATACAGCCACCCCCAACAGAATAAACAAAATAACTAAGCGAAGATCTCTATTTGAATTAACTCCTTTAATGTTACTGAAACTCTTCTTCTTCGTCTATGCAGCTGGTAGTGGCATGCCATAAGACACACAAAAAGATTGCTTCTTTTAACTTTTTTAGCTTTACACATGGTTAAGTTTCAAAAAAAACTGTCTCCATCAGTTGGAATCTTTTTTAAATCTCTAATCTATATTTTTAAAAGGGTCTTTATATCTGTATCTAAATCTTCTCTCTCTATATATCAAATCCAAGTCTGTGAAAATTGCAAGAAGACTGAAGGCAGGGAGAGCTGAAGGTTTTGTTTTGGCGGACGTTTTATTATAGAAGTGAGTGAAGGGTTTTTTTTAACTTTTTATTGGTTTTGAACCCGTTTGGAATTAAGGTTCTTTTGCGTCAAAATTTTTAAAATAAGTTTTTTCTAATTATTTTGATATAGTAATATTAAAAATAAATTTTTTAAAAAAATAAAAAAATATTATTTTAATATATTTTCAAAATAGAATTATTTTAAAAAACAATAATTTATTTCTTTTATTTTTTTTATATTATAAAAAAGGAAATTGGACAGATTCAAGTCCAAGTATCATATTGTTGTCAATTTGGGAATCAAAGTCCAAAACTAGGCAATTAGCTGATGATCAAAGGGCCAAAAAATTATGGGTAATAATGGTATTGTGTTCTTAGAACTTCCCCTGTTTGCTTATGCCGTGAACACGAGTGTAGTTTGCTTCTATTGGTCACTGTATGCTCGCCTGCTTCAGAGGTTTTGCATTTATTTTCACCAGCCACGCGCTTACACCATGGCAGGCCCACGCTTTTTTAAAAAACCAAAAAAGTTAGCATCACTCATTATCCTCCAATTACGTTATACTATATACTAAAACGTATAAATTACTTTGAATGACTGTTTATTTTTTTACTTTGCTTTCTTAGTCAAGGATGAGATTGAAATAATAAGAATTGAAATAAAAAATGCGTTAAATATTAATGGCATTTTAGAAGTTTCAGAGAAAATATATTTGGTACCCTAACTTTTAAAATAATATAAATTATACGTTTTTGATATCTCGATTTATTTTAAATTGAATTTTGATATGAAAGTTCATTTTTGATATTTTTTAGTCTCTGATTAAGAAAAAATAGAGAGAGAAATCATCAGTTTCTAGTGGTAGAAAAAAAATATTATTTACACTAATTTATACCACCCAAACAATCAATGTTGTGTCAAATTATTTCATTTGATGAGGGAAGTTCATATTATGTGTTTTTTTACCTTTAAAGTTCATGAAAAAAATATATGAGCACGGTTTGATTTTTAGTTTCAGGTTGATTTTAGTTTTTGGGACATATTTTTTTGTTTTTTAGGCCATGAATAGATTTATAACAACTCCAAATGTGTGTTTGTGGGTGTTTTTGGTCAAAAATAAATTAAAAAATTAGTTTTTGAATAAAAAAACTTAAACTTTGATTTTTCAGTAACCACTGCCACTAAAATCTAGACAAATTAGACGACACATTATCTGATTTTTTTTCAAAAAAAATGGGTAGTCCATCGAAGTTGCAACAAAAAAAAACAATAAGGGTCCAGTCACGCGATCTTGCCAAAGTAGACCCTTGTGTGGGCCGTGGCGAAATGGATCAGGCCCTACAAAGTTTTTTTCTTTTTCTTTTCTAAGATGTTTTTCTAATTATTTTTTAAAATTAATGTTTTTATATGGTTTTTTCTCTATTTTTATTTATATTTAAATTAATACTTTTTCTCTCTTTCATTTTGTTTAGAGAGTATCTTTTTAATGACAGTTATTTTTTTTTGTTTATGCATTTAAAATTTGAGGAGTTTTTATGATTTATCTATGTTTTTTTTTATCTTATGTATAGATTAACTTTATTTTTTAAAATGAAAAATTATTTTCAGATAATGTTTCTAATAAGTGCAACCTTTATAGTGTTTTTTTTTCACTTTTATTTTATTCAATCAATTTAATTTGTATCTCTATTTTTATTATCATTTTCTTGAATAAAAATATTATTTTAATAATTAAATTTAGCAAACACAACCGGAGATTAAATATCTTGATCTATATATATTTCTTGATTTTTTTATTTTTTTGTAGTTATCATTTATATTTTTTTTCATTTATTAACTTATATAGTTCTTGATTTATTTGATTACATATATACATAACCTTTTTTATTTTCACTTAAAAAAATTTAAATACAAAAACATACTGAAGTATATGATTTTTTTATTTTAAAAAAATATTTAAACCATTAAGAAGCACGGTCAAGTATCTAGTATTAGTTCTATTTTAACTTCACACTCAATCATTTAACTATACTATTGGCACACAATATTTTAAATTATGATTTCAAAATTGAAGATAATTTGATATTCTATCTGAACAAAAGGTTTTCACAATAGCATCATATATAATTCTCTAGATAAAATTTATTTTAGTAAGTTTTGGTTCAACCTAACACTCATGAGTTTGCTTCGAAGTAATACCTTATTTTTTAAAAAATCATTCAAGAATAATTTTTTTAAAAATTATGGTGGGATAAATACTTCTTCTCTTAATTTTTTTTTAAAACATTGTTTTTTTAATGAAGTTATCATAGTTTCATGAACCAAGTTGTATATTTATGATTAATCTGGGTTGCTAGAGTTTTTTTTTCATTGCTTTTTTAAATTTTTTTTTTTTTCAATTTCGTACTTCAACAATAGATGTTTTAGGAACTAGCCTCTTTTTTTTTTTATTTTATTTTTTTGTCTATGAAAGATTGTTTTTTCATGACTTGGATCACAAGTTTAATATTTTTTTTAAGTTTACTCAAGTTGTTTTTTTTTCATATTGAATATGTTTTTTATTTTTTCTATTGTTGTCCTTTATTGATTGAAATTGAGCTTCTTAATATATTTTAATTTACATCCAATATAGTTATTATGGTTTCATAATTCGAGTTGTTGATTAATCTAGATCAATCTATTATGTTGGTGTCTTAATTATTTTTTAAAATATATAACATGATATATCATAACCTCAATATCTAAAAAGTTTATCGTCCATGCATTAAATCTTAGATTTCTTAGTATCTTTATGGTTTTTACGATTAGAAAATAATTTGTCCCACAACTAGTTAACGCTGAGAAGTGAATTCTTTTAACCTTTGCAACAAATTTCACCATCGTCATTCCTCTAAAGAAATTTAAACAATAACTTATAGCACAAGAGTCTCCTTAGTTTCAACTAATTTTCTGTCCTTTTAATCAGAGGAAAAAAAAATACAACCTGCAAACTCCACACTTTCATACTTGATCATTGGTTACAAGTGACAACAATCTATTGTATAACGAGGTTAGGACCTGAAGAAGGGAGGCTCATGATCAAGTCCATAGAAAAACATACTAATAATGTAGAAAAACCAAAAAGATATTAAAACTATAATAATTATAGAAAAGAAAAAAAGCAATCACAGTGTGGAAATGGGCGTTAAAAAGTGATGAAAGTTGAGTTTTATATAAAAGCGTCTGGCATGGAGTGATTGCTTTATGTTGGTTTATCCAAAGAAATCTTTCAAGACTTGGAGGTGTGATAGCTATGCGTGTATGTCTGATATCTTTAGAGCTGGCTCGAGAAAATGGTGCTTGGTTATTAAGGTTAACAAAAGCTGGAGATGGAGAACCTTTCTGGGCCTTTTGCCTCACCAACTACCATGCTACACGCAAGGGAATCTACTTTTGCATCATCTTTTTCCGATTTCATGCAATGTTGTGATGGGTTCTCTTTTTGGAAGAGTTCTTGGCAACTACACAAAGGAACAATACTCCAGAAATGCTGGGATTCTTATCTCACAAGGACACTAGGACTACTCCACTTGGATGCGTGTTGGAGAAGGTGAAAATTGGACTAGATGAAGTCTTGTGAATGGGTTTTATTGGAGAATGGGCTAGGGTTTTTCTGCATCATGACCTAGTTGCTGAATTGGGTTTCAGTCCATGAGATGTTAGCTCAATGAGGTAGTTAAATGATAACAGTTTTTTCTCACAGTTAAATGAATAATTTAACCATGACTAGAATTCTCTTAAATCCTTTAAACCTGATGTAGATGACCAACTAAATCATTCATCAAGGCTACGTAATAAAAAATATCTAGGTATTTTCAATATATTTTCCAAGAAAAAAAAAACTTTGATCATGAGTTAAAAAACTTGATATATATTGGACAGTATCTTTTTAAAAAATATAATGGTGACATGTTGGATAATATTTAAAAAAAATACCGGGACAACAACATGCTGGATTGTTCTAAGTTAATCAAACTAATCTACTAAATTCGCGACCTGGATCATAAGACCGTGATAACCCCATAAAACAATAAACCAAAATAAGTTACAAAGTCTAATTTCTAATCGACCGAATACCAATAGACAAAATTTAAAAAAAAAATCAATTAAAAAAATACCAAAAAAACCCAAGTTAACTTCACAAACTTGTGGCTTGGGTCATGCACCCCATCGGTTTTAATAAATTTTTATTTATACAATTATTTTTATTTAATTATATGACAAAAATGTGTGTTTCTCTTGTTCTTTATTGAATAGTAACTTTTTTATAAAAAATTATAAACAAGCCAAGACTAAAATAAGAAAAAGAGGCATTCAAATAAAGAAGATGGAATTAATTTTTTTTCCTAAGTTTTAGGACTAAGAATGCATCAAACAAAAATAATTTAAGAACTCATAAAAAAAGGCCTAACATGCTCGCCATGCTTCTTCTTCTTTTTATATGAAAAGATGGATAACGTGTTGTTTTCTCTATAATTTGTTTTTTTTAAAAAAACATAAACAACTTGTCATTTATAGCCCTGGAAACCAGTAACATAAGGTCGGTGGAAAATCATGGCATTTTCGACCCTTTTTTTCCAAAAAATCTAAAACAAATACCCTATAGACTTAAATAAACCCATTAATGGGTTTCATTAACCCAAAAATCGAACAAAAACTTAAAAATTAATGAGAATTCAACAAAACAATTGAGCTTATATCTACCTTCTTGGGCAAGAAAATGGCCAAATAACACCCAAGTAAAACTCCTCTTATTGAATGGAACCCGTCGACACAAAAAGTAACCTTCTTCATAGTTGAAATCGGTGCCAACACACAATTTTCTCTCTTAACCACCAAAATTTGATGATTTTTTTTCTTTTATCTCAAATCAAAAACTTAAAAATAAAAAAAAAATAAAGTTTTGGATCAAAATTTAATTGTTGAAAATAAACAAACCGAAAATGAATCATTTGAAAAGTAGAATGATTAAAATGAACTTTTCACGACAACTTTAAAATAACCACCTGTTTTTCTCACTTTTTTTTACTGTGGTCCCTTGTCTTTTAATTGTTTTCATTCCTTAACAAATTAGAAGCAATTGGCCATCAATTTGACCACTTAAGGATCAAATCGAAAAGAATAAAAGTTTGGGGTCGAGAAAAACAAAGCATTGTCGCTGGGCCTATAATGACGTGGTGTGCAATATTTTCACCATGGTATTTGTTAATAGCTGACTGAGTCTGAAAAGTAAGCTTGTTCTCTATTCTATGATTGGGCCAAGCATGGCCCTTATTGTAAACACCAAAAAACAAATTACTAAGATTATATTTGGTATAAATTTTACAAAAAAAAATTAAGTTGTTTTTTAACTTTTGATTTAAAAAAAATCATAAGTTGTTTGGTTAGAAATAGCATTTTACTTAAATAAAAAATTTGTTATAAAATTGAGTCAAAATCTTGATTTAATTAAAAAAAATTAAATTTTAACATATGGATTACAACTTATACAATGTGTACAAAATATAATTTTGGACCTATAATTGCAAAGTGTTATTTGGCTGAAAAAACAAGAAGTTGTAGATTACTTTCTCGTCTTTTAAACCAGATTTAGATGAGCTTATCTTCGATTCTCTAATTGGGAAAAATAATAAAATTAAATGAATTTATATATCATATATTATTACATTTTTATTAGATAATAAAATTACTAATATCCTCTAGCAAGATAAGGTTGATGCATGAACATTTTCTGTGTCAAGCTGGAAATTTCGAAGCAGGCTTTAAAACAAAAGGTTAGCTGACCAGACCGGAATACCCTTGAGCATTTTGGAAAATGACTGGATCAGATTACAGAATCCAGCAAACCTTATCCTCTTGAATAAAACTTCCCTAACTATCAACACCTCTAATTTTTCCCACCAGAAACAAATCAAGAAAAATGGCAACAGCATTTCTCTTAACTGCAAAACCCTTCCTCTCCTCCTCTTCAACACCATCTTCTCTATCTTCCCTAACAAATACACCAGTCCTGCTATCTTGTGCGCAGCAAAAGAAATGTAATGCCACGAGACCACTGACTTTATGCAAAACTCCCAGGGATGAGTCACCGCCTGTAACACCCTCTCCGGTTATAATAACCAAAAGAAGCTTGTCTATTTGCTTCTTAACCAGCTTTGTATTCTCATTGGCAAGTAGAGGTGATTCTAGTGCCAATGCAGCTATATTAGAAGCTGATGACGACGAAGAGTTAATGGAGAAAGTTAAGAGGGACAGAAAGAAGAGGTTAGAAAAACAAGGAGTAATTAGTTCTGCTAACCAGGAAAAAGGTTAGGTCTGTTATTTCTCTTACATGCTAACCGATTAACTCAGTTAATTTGTAGGCTTTTTGTTAACTAGGTCTTAAGTCCTCTTTCAGTATATTGTCACCTTATGATAGGCGATGTTTTCTCAAACTTTTTGCCATGGAATGATCTGTTGCAGGTTATTTGCAAGATCTTGTGTTCAAGCTGAGCAAAGTAGGTCAAGCGATAGACAAGAATGATCTATCTACAGCTAGTTCTGTTCTTGGGGGTAGCACTGATACAGATTGGGTCCGAAAGGCTAATATTGCCTTCACCAAGGTAAACACAACTATTTATATTCGTGATTGACTGTATATTAGTTGCTAGGAATGTTGTTCTTTCTAAACAAAACTCCTTGTTGCCGATGATGTGTTACCCCAGTATTAGGACCATCGCGTTAGTGGGATAGAGGCAACCTATTGATTCTATCGAAATGTGTTTATTTTCTTTCAAGGCCTCAAACAGATTGATGATTCAGCAATCCTAAATTCATTTTCTCGTTCAAGCTTTCGATTTTGTAATCATGAAGTTTTGTGCATGCATTTGTGTATCATGATTCCTTTCTGATGAACTCTGATTACTTTGGTGCCATTTCCCTACAGCTGAGCTCTAGTCCTGACGAAAAGACTCAGGTGGACACCTTCAATTCTTCTCTAGCTTCATTAATTTCATCAGGTTGGTTATCTTTCCACTGTGTTCACTCGGGATATATGACTTATATTTGTGTCATGACATTTCAAGATAATCGTTACCGTCTGGGTCTCTGCAGTAGCCCAGCTGACATCTGAACACCATTTTCTTGGATGTGAATTTAGCACTTAAACTTGAATGATATGATTATACAATGGTTGTATGACTTGACTATGTTTTTCGCTTTGCAGTTACTGGCAATGACATTGAATCCTCCAAAACTGCTTTTGTATCATCAGCCACTGCTTTTGAGAAATGGACAGCCTTGACAGGGCTGTTTGGACAGCTCAAAGGGCTTTGAAAAGGAATCTGGATATTGATGGTCTCTTCATTTCTTTTTTGTTGTGAGGAACATTTGAAGTTCTTTGATTTCTATCATTCAATTCTTCACAGGCTTTTCTTCCTAGCTCGAGTAGTTCCTACAATATCAAAACGCTATTTTACTTGCATACGAGTTGTAATTTCTTGCTCAATATTTTTGATCTTTGGTTAAAAGTAATAATATTTATCGCTATACCCTGCAAAATTTGTAGTTATTTGTGCTCTTGGAATTTTTATCGACCTGAATTCTTTTCTGTGATTACTGATTCTTGCATATTCACCAGTTGTGCACAAATCCGCAATCATGGGAATAACTCATATCAGAACTTGAACCATTAACAAAATTGTAAATCCTAATCTTGTACAGCCTCGACGTGTAAAAGAGCGGCCAAATCAGGTTCACAATTTACCTGTCTTCATCCCATCCTTGCTCCATAGTTTTACGGAATTCAACAAAAGATGAACAGTAAATTGAAACTCACCATCACTACCCTTGTCATATTCTATCTCTAAATTTGACTGCTACAATTTTTTCCATCATTCCAATCTCTGGCAGTCGGGGGTCAATTTAGAAGGGAAAAACTGAAAACTCCAAACCATGTATGTCATGAAACAAGCATGGAGAAGGCTACCACGTAGAATTTCCAACATCTTATTACATAACTGCATAACAATAATACATAACCAGTATTTGACGCCATGATGGTACAATGACTCCTACTGCAGGCTACTAAGCTGCTACATTATACACCTAACCTGTGCCAGTATTAAAGCATGTCTGAATCAACAGTCAGATAACTATTCATTACAACATTAAAGCTACAGTCATTTAAAGGACTTCGGACTAAAAGGTCAGAAAGATGTGATAGAGGTGAAGAGACTTAAATTGCTCTAAATGTAGTAACTCAAGGTTTAACCTCGCCAGCATTGCTGCCATTCTCAATCGCCTGTCCATCCACCTTTCCTTTGACCCCATCAACGCCTGTATGGTCAGGTTTCTCACCACTGCAATTCTCTGCTTCTTTACCCTTCATCTCTCCGTCAGACTCGGGAGCAGTTCTGTTGAGTTTCTCTTTGTCATCTTCAGCTTCATCCTTTTTCTCATCATCAATGGCTGCACTTGCTTTCTCCTGTTGGCCTGACCTCTGCTCTTTAGCTGCCTCACCCTGTGGTTGCTCATCCTTCTCTTGCACCTTTTCCTCATCTATTTTTTCCTTTTCATTTCCAGATGCTCCAGAACCATTTGATTTCCCTTTAGAGTTTCTGGGCTCTGATTCAGCTTTCCCCTCTTCAGTTTCAGCAGAAGTCTTGACTTCTTTTCCAGCTCCAGCTTCTTCAGCACAAGCTGCCTCTGTTTGAGTCTCTGTACCTAGTCCTTTATTCTCATCTTGATTTTCTTTCTCGACATCTTCTACTTCTACCTCCATGTCACCTTTCTCAGTTTTTTCAGCTACCTCTTTTGCCTCCTCGGTTCCTTCCAAAGTAGTTTCAGTGTCTTCACTCTCCTTTGAAGCTGATGATTTCTTGCTTCTCTTTTTTGGAGGTTCACTTTCTTTCACCGGAGTTACCTTTGCCTTCTCGCTAATCCTCGCTGATCTCCTTGGAGTCTCACCAGAGCCCCAGTCAAACTCAGATACTGCTGGACCACCAGGGTGTGCTTTGAGGTACTGTTCCAACAGTCTTTTGCTCGTGATTTCTTCCCCAGTTGGAGCAGTGAAAACGATCTCACCTTTCTTAGGGGTCCCACTTTTCTTGGGTACAAACTGCACGTCAACATGGACCAAAAGGTTAGATTGACTACTGACCAGCACAGACAACCAACAATGCACTTGAAAAACATGCTATGTTAAGATAATGTCAATTTCAGTGCTAAGCATGTGCTATAAAAGAAGTAAAGTGATTCGAGCGGCAGCAGCTAAAAGGAAAGTGCAACGCTATGAAAGTCAAGATGATAGATTAAATTTCAAAGCTATGAATATGGTATAAATAAGTCGAATGGCAATACAGGATTTCTGCAACTTGAATATACTCAAATTCAAGGCAATAGCCGTCCTGCTGCTGTTGTTATAAGGAACCACACGCAGTCCCAGTGTGTTACTGTAATGCTATACAGTGATTCTAGGAAAAGAAACCTCATCAATAACTTTATGCTAAAAGAAGCTTAACATTCAGGTGAGTTATTTAAATGACATTGTCCACCATAAGTTTCAAATCAATGTAATCTCAACCTCTAGTGAAAGGATTTCTTAGTCATTACCATGAACAAGAGGAGGGCATAGCTCGGTGGTGGTATTATGGGGACTTCAAAGGGATGTTATGAGGACAAAGTTCATTTAAGTTAGCCATTTCACAACCCCAGGAAAGCATCTCCACTTTATTTCTATGATTCCAATCAAAGTTATAAGAAAAGGAGGTAATATTTAACAAGCACACCACCTAAAACATTTCAGCTCCCATAGTTCCCTCGTGATTTCTACAAAGCAGGTAGCTGACATTACTAGCATCCCATGTGTTGGGAGGAAAAGAGAGGAAGGCTGGCATCCAGATGACAAAGCATTTCTCCCTTTGTATCTCAGTCAAGAAATGAGAGGTTAAGAATTAGATGAAGGAAACCTATTGTAGTGGGACCTTTCCCTCCTCATTTGCACCCAACTCCAAAGATCAATCATACGGTGGATTAGCTTAAGCAGTTAAATTCTCCACTTTTGATGCCATTTATTTCAATCCAGATAAACCAAATTTGTTTTTACCTTTAGTTTCACTCCCCAGTTCTTCTGCCTGCAATATTGATCTCCCACTAAACGAAACCTTATTAATTCTGAGTAGTGACAGTAAAGAAAACCAATAGGCATAGGCACCATAGTGCCACCCCATTTACAAGAACAAAACATATCATGAACTAAAAATCTAGGTTCATGGACTACATACTATATCTGCATACAAAACAAATAATCCATTATTGAAGATCCTTTTGCTATTAAAAAGTTTTTCAGAATGCCAAAATGTCATAATCTTGACCCATAAATCCTTTACAGTATTGAGAATAGACTCTTCCCCTCAAAATGTTCTTTTATTGCTCCACCAAAACATGGCTTCAAGCATTTAACTGCTTCTCAATTGATCCTGCCACAACTCCATAAAACCTCAAAGTCATACACCAGCCCTCATAAACTTCTCGCCCCTGCACAACGTAAAACTAAACCATTAATAGAATCAGCTACTTTTCTGCAGAAAAGACATCGGTTCACCAGAATTTTTCATCTCTTCCGAATATCATCAACAGCTAAAATTCTTCTTCCATATAGCCTTCAAAGGCTGTCAAATCTTCCATCAAATTCCAAACACTTATTTTGTCACAAAGCCCACAAGAAGGATTATACCTCTGGATTTGTTACCTTCACAGAAATCTCAAAGTGTATCCTTCCAACAACATAAGCAAACCATATTATTATCCTTTACATCTTGTTCCTCCAAGAAAAGTAGAACATCTCACAGAAGCACTCCTGTTTAAAAATGTATATTTCAGCAGTACTAAAGACCGCAGCATTCTCTGATAAAAATACCAATTCACAAACCAGAATTCCATCACCCGTACCTTCAGAAAGGCAGTTTGACAACATAACAACAAGTTTACTACATCTCAACATAAACCCCTTCACAAATATTCTTCAACATATTTCCAGAAAACGAGGGTCATTGACAGGAGACACCAAAATCTTCAACTCCACCTATAGTATTGCATTTTATGGGCACCTCAACCAGTTCTAGGAGGGAAAATTTGGGGACAGTCCTACCCTAAAACATTACAATACATTGAATGGTCCAACTGAAGCGGTCAGAAAAACAAATTTTGGGACAATTCTACAAAGCAAAGTTTTTATAGATTGCTCTTGAAACTCAAATCAGTCGATTTAAGACTTCTATCAGTACAAGTAATGGTCCTAAATATCATAACATTAGCAATCCTATTAATCATTATAATAACATGAAATCCACCTGCATCTTTGAACCATATATGCAGCATTCAAAATTGGCACAAAAAAAAAGAGCTTTATTCATCTAAAACTTTATTAGCATGTTTAGCTGCTCTAACAGTCCTATAAAGCATAAATAAGATAGAGAAAACAATGGAAATCTTTCTAAGCGCATCCATTATTTAATATACAAACAAAAAAAGACAAAGACAAAACCCAACCTCCCACATCCACTACCATATCCAACAAATAATTAAATTAAAGGTACACTTAAAATTAACCAAATATAGCCACAATAAAACTTAACAGAACTACAAACCCAGATAATTCCAACACAAAAAAACCCAAAAATCCCACCTGATTTATAATAAATTTAAACCACACCCAAAAATCCCTAGTTACCGAATTCTACACCAAAAACTCAAAATTTAACATAATTTAAAAATACCCAATTCGCAATTAAATCAAACTAAGCCAAATTAAAGCTCAAGACAAACAAATACCCCAAGAGATTCAAACTTTACACCCTAGAAAATACAGAGAGGGAGAATTCAAAAAAGGAACCTTCTTTTTCCAGCCAGAAGGAGCAGGAAGCTCTAAAGAGAAACCCTCTTCCTCTATTGCTACAGTCTCCTTGTCTTTCTCCATGGGGCTTGTCATAAACTTCACCTTGTCAATTACAAACACGAAAACTACATAAAAAAATGAAACGACATTTTTATAGATAACAAAGCAGAGAGAGAAAGAGGATAAGAGACAAAGAGATTATATACTTTATCCAATTTTGTAATTGGTGACCAAAAATACTGACAAGAAGAAAAGAGATTACATACAGAAATTTTAGCTGCTTCCACGTTTTGATTAGTTTATCTGTTTATGAGAAATTTTGTTGCGTGCTTTCTTTTTACTTTTTTTTTTTTTTTTTCCTCTCATTTTTCTTACCTTGTGAAACGGTTGATGGTGAGGCTTTGTTTTGGGCAAACTACATTCAAGTTTTTCAACTTTTAAGTATGTTTCAATTTGGTCTGTCTATCCTTAGCCTTTCATAATGTTTCTATCCTTTTGTTTTCTTAATTACAATTACAAATTACAAAATAAATCCAAATATCACAAAATCAAATTATAGGACTGATTTTTAGAAGAAATTAAAGAACATGAACCAAAATTAATGGCATAAAAAAGGAGGGTTGTTTTTCATGTTTGTATTGGTGTATCTTTTTACACTTTGATCCTTGAATTTTTTAAAATTTATATCCCAGTCATAAAACTTCATTTCCCTTGCATTTTATTTTTGTTGGTTGAGAGAGAAAATAAATACTCGTCAGGAAGGGAGAGGAATGAGACAGCTCTCAGTGAATTATATTTTCATGACAAAAAAAACTCATTTTTAGTGCTAATGAGTTCATCTTGACGAGAGAAACTTAATAGAAACGATTTTTGATCTCTAATAATTTCAAGAAAAAGTATATTGAAGTTTGAAAAGTTTGATTTGATTTGATTTTAGATTCTTAGCCTAATTAAAGTGTGTTTTTCCTTTAGAAATAATAATGTTATTGACATTGAAGGATGTTTTTATACGAAAACAAAGTTGAAAATTGGTTTTTTAAGGTCTCAAAACTCAAGCTTTTATTTTTCAATCACTAGAAGTAAATTTAAATTACTGGAATTAATACAAGCAGAAAATGTGTCTTTTACTTACTTTTAAAAAAAATATGCAGGCTTGACATTTCAATCCTAAATGTGCCTGAACTTTTTTCCAAAAGTCGAGGCACACCTTTTTAAAATACTAGATATACTTGGGTTTGATGTTACTTATCCTTTTTTTTATATATATTTTAAAATAAAGTTATATTTAGATGAATAATAGCTGCTGTGGTCAATCGTGTGACTTGTTCCGTTCCCGTTCCGGGTTCGACCCTTTATGTGCACGCCTGTCACCCCCGCGGTGCCTTACCTGCTCCTGGGCTTGCAGGATGTCCAGTGGGCCATGGGGAATAGTCGTGGTGCGCGTAAGCTGGCCCGGACACCCCATGTAAAAAAAAAAAAATGCTGTTTAAAAAAAATCATTTAATTATGCCATGTTTTTAAATAAAATTAAAGTTTTTATGGTAATATTTGCAAAATTATTTTTAAATGATTGTGTATAAAATTATATGAACTATTTTTTTAAAGAATTGCACATGAATTTTCTATGAAAATAAAACATATATTTTGTTAGTTTTTTTATTGTTAATTTTTTATATTGTTGTCTCAAATTAATTATTTTTTTATTTTTTATATTGTCACGTATTAAAAATAATTAAAATATTATTTTTTATTTCTTGGTTTAAAATTGCTTTAAAAATCATGGTAAAGTTTTATTTAAAAGCCATTTCCTGATTTAAAAAAAATGTTTTTTCGTCTAGGTAGAAAAGAAATGAATGAATAACAAAAGGAGATTTACAGTTAAGGAAATAAATTTTCTTCTCCTAAACTTAAACCATTTAATTTGTTTGAATATTTATTTTAATTGCTTTAAGTATTATTCTACCAATAATATTGATTGACTGACATGGGTCCTGTGATTCCAGAGGTGTATCACTTGTGAAGATATTGATTGTATATATGTGAAGCAGATTTGTGGGTTCTGACAATTACGTCGAGTGGATTTGCCACATGCTATTTTAAAGCATATCTCAGTTTCCAACTTGGGCGAGCTGGGGTTCCTGAAATTTGTGTTATATATATATATATATATATATAGGTGGCTGGAGACTAACGAGAAGGAGTTGTGTTGGTATTCATCAAATGAATAAACATTTGCTTATATAATTATGGATGCGTTAAATATGAAATGTGATGCGGGAATTATGTAATGAAGTGTAGTTTGTTTGATATATATATATATATATATCTGTGTGTGTGTGTGTGTGTGTGTGTGTGTGTGTGTGTGTGTGTGTGTGAGAGATAAAAAGGACCAAAACACCAGCAAACTCAGGCAAGTTTGCCAAACTATGTGAGACGGATCATGCGAATGTGATAACTTAATAGAAAAAAAATATATAAAAAATTATGAAGCTCAATTCTCAAATTAACCCAATGTCGGATGATAAAACAAAAAAAAATTCAATCTTGGAAAAATAACTCAAGAAAAGACCCAAGTCAACTAGGACTAAACTCTCAAAGTTGTGACCTTAGTCATAAAATTAGGATAATCTTATAAAAAAAGTAAAGAAAATTACAAAGCTTAATTTCGAACAAATCCAATATTTAAGGATGAAATCCGAAAAGAAAATCATTATAAAGAAGGATTAAAAAAAGATCGATGTCAATCCATGTTAGCTTTTTAAACACGTGACTCGGTTCATGAGATCGAGATCATTCATTTGAAAAAAATTATAAAACTCAATTTCTAATTATCCTAAATTCACATGATAAAATTGAAAAAAAAAATCAATTATAAAAAAAAACCTAAAGCAAAAAATAACAATTAAAAAAAAAGATCAAATTTAAACAAAAATAAAATGACAAAACACTTATTTTTTTCACAGATCAGCGTGAATCCTAAAGAGAACAAAAAAAAAGAAAAACATAAAAAAAAGTTATCACATACTTCCAACCATTACACGTGTCACACCACCAACGTTATTACATGTGATTCAAATGCCAACCAAGTTGCTCTACTCATCCAACCTAACCCACCATATATTTTTAGGTTTTATTTTTTTATTCCTTAAGTTTTAATTGCTTTATATAACATAATTTTATTTTATTTTATCAAATTTAATTAAATTATAGATTTATATATAAATACTTTTATCTTATGAATCACTAATGAGCATAACGAACCACTAAATAAACCATTGCCAATCATATGTACAAAATATTAAATTATGGATTTATATATAAATATTTTTATCTTTTATACTTTTAATATATTTTAATATATATGGGACATTATAACCTATTTTTTTAATCTTTATTTTTGTATATATTCAATTATAATAATTTTTTATTATTTTTATGTAATTTTAAGTGTCTAATTAAGTTAGGAATAATCATAAAAATCATACAAAAAAATTTATAAAATAAAAACAAAATTTTTTTGGGAACCAAGGATGAATTTGAACAAGTGATTAAATATGAGGGTCTAATTTAGTTAAGGACGCAATTGAAAAGAAAAATGTGATTTAGGGTGAATTCGGTTAAAATTACAAAATTTCAAAAAGTAAGGACTAAAATTGAAAAGCAACTATATTAGAAAGATCAATTTAGAGATTAAATTGAAAAAAAAAATCCAAGATTTAAAACCCTATTAAATGAAAATGAAAAGAATTTAAAATTCAAGGATTGTAATGAGAAGGAGAGAATATCAAGGAATCAATTATATATTTGTCCTACATTGTTCTTTTCA
>Ga0325414_1001537_pt1 | contig 22455 bp, 10 predicted proteins | sample PopdelMetagenome_8_FD_206183 | JGI IMG/M metagenome (GOLD analysis project Ga0325414, IMG submission 206183) | Populus deltoides microbial communities from Bellville, Georgia, United States - Leaf-PdKOR-R3 | ecosystem: Host-associated > Plants > Phyllosphere > Phylloplane/Leaf | place: USA... | reverse complement strand
TTTTTTTTTTTTTTTTAATTATACTTTTTTAAATTTTTATCATTCAATGTTAGGTCCAACAAGGAAGATTGAAAATTAAGTTTCATAATTTGTTTTGATTTGCTTTTTATGGGGTTATCTCAATCTCATGATCAAAGTCACAAATCTAGTACATTAACTTGGGTTGAATTAAGTTATTTTTTGAATTAAGTTATTTTTTTATACGAGGGATGATTCAGGTCGTGAGTTTAACGGATTGACTCATGTATTTTTTATGTTTTTTTTCTATTGATTTTTTTAATAATATCCTTCAACATGGGGTTGAATAGAAATTAAAATTTGTAATTTGTTTTGATTTGCTTTTCTTAGGGTTATCTCGATCTTATAATTTAGGTTGCAAGTTTAGCAGGTTATCCTGAGATGTTTTTTTAGGTCTTTTTTTAATTGTTTTTTTTATTTTTAATTTCAACATTTAGATTGATTGAGAATTAGACTTTATAATTTATTTTGATTTAATTTTTATGAGGTTATTATAATCTCAAAACTCGATTCACACATTTGACATGTTAACCCGAGTTGACCGAAGTCAATTTAATATGTTATTATCTTAATATTGAAAAAATATACCATCTTGAAATTTTTAGTAAAATTATACTTTTACAAATTATATGAATTATTTTTAGACCTGTAAAATTAACTGAATTATATCAAGTAAAAACAATTAAAAATTTCTTCTTGCTAAAGAAAAAATATGAGCTACATTTGAACTTTTTTCTAACGTTCAAGAAAAATCTTACTTAACCAGCACCATAACACGAGTGAATTATCTAGCAATCTAATATTTACTGAAACTTTCTTTAGCTAACAGGCTGTCACCTAAACTTAACAAACAGCCCGATTGCATGAAGGTCAACAAAACTTTGTATGCAAAACTCGCACTGTAACACCTGACACCTGGCAAGCATTCAAAACAGTCTCGCTATTCTACACTCTCTCCCATGACAGTACCACCCCACGCGAGAAGCATCCGGCCGTCCATGATAAAACCGGCAGAAAGGGAGCACAAAAATAGCAGTAACAAAAACTAAAGGGAAAGTAAAAATTCAAATATCTGGAACAGCCCGCCACCCACACAAAAAACGTTTCGTTTCGTTTCTTTCTGTTCAAAACACAAAAATGCATCCGTTTCCTTCTCCTGTTGAATGCACTGTCGCTTCTGCTCTTCTCCTCCTCTCCAACACCACACCTATCTCTCCTCCTTCAAAGTAATTACTCAATCAATCAAAACTTGCTTTGCTTTTTAATTTTGCTTGTATTTTAATTAATGATGTCGTTTTTTTTTGGCAGTCTTGGTGTTGATGGAAAGAAGTCTGTGAATGAGCGAAGTGATAGAAAGATAAGCAGTGAAGAAGAGAGCTTGAGCTCGGTGACTAGTGGCTCGAAATCGTGCGTTTCGTCTCTTACTAGTGATGTATCTTCGTTTAAGGAGATTCGAGATCACAAGCTACGGATCGTCGCTATTGTGTCTCGCTGCCATGAAATGAAGCCCGAGGTGGTCTTCATTTTTTCTCGGTTTAATCTCAGAGTTTCTGTTCGGCTTCGTTCTGTTCATTTTTGAGTGATCGTCTCAGTTGATTCTTGTTAGTTGATATTTTAGTGTTCTTCTGCTCTATTTGGATGATTTTAGCATGGCGAGATTTTTGGCTATTATTTGTTGATTTTGAGTGAATATCTCTATTAGAAATCGTTTTTTTTCCTGTTTTATGCTTATCGGTTGATTTGTATGTGATTTCTGGCTCTTTTTTGTTGATTTTGAGTAGAAATCCCCGTTTGAAGTCATTACGAATCTCTTTCGGTGATTATTAGTTGATTTTCTTCAGTTTTGCTTCTGTTTGGATGTTATCTAAGACAAGCTCTCTCAATCTTACTGTATTTGTTATCGATTAAGCTCTTTGGATTAAGGTCTTTATAGCACTGTGTTTGCTTCTAGATCGGTCCTTTTATTCGTTTTTTTTTTGTGATTTTGTTGTTAAACGAAGCGTTCTCTGTGTTTTGATCAGTTAATAATCATTGCTGTTGAGTTTAATTCTCGTAATTCTTGCAGGTAGCACGAAGGAAGCGCTCGAAGGTGAACTGGATCTCGGGTCACCAGAGGACCGACGCAGTAGCTCCGCCAGAGAAGGCAGTTGAGGCGTCGACGGAGTCAGGTTCGTGTTTGTCAAGCACTCCCAGCGCTGCTTGCGCGCGAAACCACCATATGAAAAGGAAAGGATTAATGATGAAGCCGGCTCGTAATGACGAGGAGCCGAAGAGGATCAGATCTAGATCTGGCTCTGGCTCGCGTTACCTTAGCAGCCTAGCCGAAGCAATATTGAAGCTGCTGTCTAACGGTTGTTTCGCTGAAATGAGGATTCGTCAAGTGCTTGGAGACAGTCCTAGCACAAGCAAAGCTTTGAGAATGTGAGTGAGTAAGCTCACGTGATTGGCACGTGGAATGTGTTAGATCTAATTGTGTGCAATAGTGCTTTTTTTTTTTTTAAAAAAAAATTTATTACTTGCAAAATCTTCATCACCGTTTGATTGTTAATGAACCGTGGTGAAATTTTAGGCTGTTAAGGCAAGAAGAAGTGAAAAGATCTGGCAGAGGAGGGAGACATGACCCATATATTTACAAGGTACTCGGTTCTTCTCATAAATCTTTTTACTGCTTTTGACATTTCAATGAAGTGATTAATTTATAAAATTAGCACTAAAAATGTTACTGCCATGTGTTATAATTGTAATCAGTGACCTCTCCTTTTGCAGATAGCATGAAAAATTATATAGGGAGCTTGACCTAGTTATACTATATAACTACAGGTCATCTTTCTAGGGTTTATCCGTCCCACCACCAAGGGAAATTTTGGTCAGCGAATATATATGAAAGTGAAATAGGAAATATTGGTACATGATTAATTAGGCTGGTAGCATAACATAGAGCAGCATAATAGTCTAATTGCCTTTAGCTGTTGTTTCTGCCCGGAATTACATGAAAGATGTAAAAAAAAGGGAACCGAGTGACACCAGGATTACACCACTATATACATGAGGATGGCGGCGGCGGCGGCGCCGCCTTGCCGTATACATTATAGTTAACTGAACATTTTCCCTATATTGATATGTGCTATTTGTTTTTCTTGCTGAGCCTAGAGTTGGGCTGTGGCCATATACCTCTTTTGAGAAAGCTTTGTTCATATACTTGAAATTAATAGATTGAGGAATAATTTCAGCTTAAATTGAATGCAAGTCAGTATTATGCACGATTGATAACTGTTGGAGGGAGCCATGGCCCGTATATATTCATTGAATTGTTGTTAAGGATGATTTTGATGTGATGAGAAGGAATGAGGATGATGCAAGGAATAACCGTGGCTCTTTCTTTCTTTAAAAGAATAAAAAATAGATGACACTTCACATTCTTCTACAAATTTCATTTCCTGTCTCTGTGGACTCTTTATGCTTTCTTTTAATCATATATCCCAGGATAGTTCTTTTCCCCCCCTAGTCCCTGATATTCTTGCGGACACGATTCTTGATTGTTTCCTTCTTGCTCACGAGTTGCTCTTTGCTTTCCAACAATGCAAGCAATTTGATTAACAGTTGTTGGGCTGTAATCTTGTGGCCTTTTGTTTATCTGAATGGCCAGCTATGAAAGTTTTTGTTTTATATTGTTAGGCTACTTGTTAAAACAATTTTTTTTTTATAAAAATAATATAATAGTATTTTTATATTTTATGTGTGATTTAAAGCTAAAAATATATAAATATGTTAAAATTATGTTAAAAATTAATTTAAAAAAATAAAAAAATTGAATTGAAATTTCAAGAACAATTTATCATTAATATTATTAGTTTTATATCATACACATAATAATTAAAAAATAAATTATTAAAATTTAAATAAAATTTATTATGGTATTTAAGAACCACATGTAAAAACTGAAAAGTTTGTGAATTTGATAAAAAAATTTGGAGCGCAAAAAAAAAAAAAAACCAAAGAAAGATTTGAAAAAAAAAACAAAAAAAAAACTAGGCTCATCAATTGGCTCACGGTAGCAAGTTGGGTGTGTGTTTGTCATTTGTTTTTTTATTGAATATATCTTTTTTAATTTTATAATTTAACATTAAATTAGTTAAAAATTAAATTTTTTAATATGTTTTATATAAATATATCTTGATCTCATAATTAATGTCACGAGTTTTGATATTTTAACCTTGGTCAAATCGGATTGGTTTTTTTTCTTTCCAAAAGAATCTCATTCCCATGACCTGAGTTGCAGATCATTCAACATCGTTTTTTTTATTGGATTGTCCCTGTTTCATGACTTGGGTTACAATTTAATAGGTTGATCCAGTTGGCCCAGTTTTTTTTTAATTTTATTATTTAATATTGTATTTCATCGGCAATTATACTTCATTAGAGGTGTTCATGGTCTGATTTGATCGGATTTTAGACTAAAAAACCAACTAGACCGGTCGTTGTTCTTTTTGAAAAATTTAACTTGGATTGAATCAAAAACTGATTTAAACCAAACCATTTCAGCTTGGTTTGTCTCGTTTTTTTTATTTAAAGACCGGTAAACCGGATAAATCCTTCAAAATGACTTGCATCTCCTGTCGACCCACCCCTCCTGGACTTCTGGTCATCTTGTCTTCTCCCGTTGGTCAAGCCTTTAACTAACCATTGACCTCTCAGCGATCTGTATCTCGTTCCATCGATCGTAAGTGACGAGCTCTTTTCTCAATTGGTAGAACAAAGCGAGGAGGGCTTTAGCCTAGCTTCTATCAGGAGCTTGTCGCTTCAACCTGACCTGTCAGTGCCCAGCACAGAGCATAATGAAAGCCTTTGGATGGGAGATTTGAAGTCAGGGTTCATCTTGCAAGTGTTAAGCATACATTAAATAACTAGGTAAATCACATGAGACAGAGAGAGGGTAGGGGTGGCGGCTAAAACAAAAATTAAAAGTGTTTTTTATTTTTATTTTTATTTTTGCTTTTAGTTGGGAAAAAGTGTCTTTGGTTGGTTTTTTTTAACACACTAGACTTCTTTTAATCTGATTTATTTTTTATTAGATTATTTTAATTTTATAATCCAAGAAGAGTTCTTAATGAGATAATTCAAAATTACTTGATTTATTTTTTTTTATCATTTTTTTAATTAAAACTTTTACAAGTTTTATCGTTTAACATTGAATATGATGAAGTTAATTAAAAATTGAGTTTCATAATTTATTTTAATTTGCTCTATACGAGGTTATTTTAGTTTTATGACTAGTTTTGAGAATTTTTATAGGTTAACTTGGGTTATTATTTTTTATTTTTTCCATGAGGTTATTTCGGCATTATTACTCGGATTATGAATTAGACGAATTGATTATGGTCGTTTTTTTTATTTTTTTAATTGATATTTTTAATTTTATTTTTTAGAATTGAGCTGGTTGAGAATTGAACTTCTTAATTTGTTTTCATTTACTTTCTATGAGGTTATCTTTGTTTTATATTCGGGTCATGGGTTTGACAAGTTAACTCTATTCACTTTTTAGGCCTCTTTTTAATTAATTTTTTCAATTATATCCTTCAATATTGAGTTGATTAAGAATTATGTTTCATAATTTGTTTTAATTTGTTTTCTATAGGATTATCACAATCTGATAACCCGGATCACAGATTTGATATATTAACCCGGGTTGATTTACGTCAACCCAATATATTGTTATCTTAATATTAAAAAAGATGTTATCTTAAATTTTTTTGAGTCAAACTATTTTTTTGTGAGCAGTTCGATTTAAATATTGGACTCGTAAAGTCATTCGAGTCACGTTGGATCAACCCCTATACGGTTTAAAAACATTTTCCACTAGAAAAAAAAAACATTAGCAATATTTTAATATATTTTTTATGTTTAAAAAAAACTTGACCCGAACTGCAATGTAGCACAGATTAATAATCTAGTTTGTACTAAATACTAATAAAATTTCTTTTCTTTGTGAGTTTAACTGGTCATTTTAAGATTTAAGATCTTGTTTGTTTGTTGGAAAGTAGTTTCTTTTCGAAAGTGATTTCTATGAAAAATGAATTATTTTTTGATGTTTGACAATGTTATGAAAAATAAGTTGAAACTTTTTTTTGGTGTTTAATTATGTCATGAAAAATAACTTATAAATATTTTTTTTCAAGTCTATTTAACATTTATAAAACATCAAATGTAATGATTTGAGCATTTATAATAAAAGAATGAGATATAAAAAGTATAATTATGAAGGAATTTTTTTTATGATATCATATATTCATATATAGCTTATTTTATAAAATATAAATATACAAATATAATATTATAGACATATAACCTTGTTAAATATTTTAAAAGTAAATTTTATTTTTAAAACCTCAAAATAACTTTTTTAAATTAATGAAAAAGCCAAATTAATTAATGATATTACCTGAGAGTTGGATATTTAGGTTTTTTTGGTATAAATTTTTTGCATCGGGGATAAATATATAGAAATATTTCGTGGAAGATGTTATGTTTGTAAAAACAATGAAAGTGTTTTCTAGAATAAAAAAGAGAAAAACACTTTATTTTTGCTTTTATTTCCAAGAGCTTACCGAACATTGAGAAAGCTTAAAGACTATTTGCTTGAAACAAACGAGGCATAAATCAAAAACATGTTCCTAACAATTCGACTATTTAAATTAAGTTAGGTAAGAAAATTCTCCATTGAGGCAATGGAAATTTTTTATTTTTGAAGGAAGAATTTTTCTTAAAAAAACCAAGTCTTAAAGCCAACTCTAGACAGCGCCGTCAAAACCACGTAGCGAATATTCAACGCGTAACGCCAAAGCTTGACGCGGTCGAGAACGTGCGTAGAGTCTGAACGTTTGAAAAGCCATACAAGAAAGAGAGCACCGAAAAAAAGGAACACGAGACGAGACTACGCCCTTTTCGCACATTGCGCCGCCTTCACGCACATTTACCTTTATAGTCCTTTACTTTTACATATTTGATATTAACCCCAATTATTTGTCCTTGTACCCTCTTTGAATACGTCCCACCTATGAAATAACGACGTGTCAAATCCCAGAAATTCTAGAGAGAGATACACTGATTTCTGTCCTTAAATAAAGATGGAGGAGTTTTAAGATTATGATATATGATATTTTTTAAATAATTTATTATTTAAAAATATATTAAAATAGTTTTTTGTTCAAAAATACATATAAAAACTATTAGAAAACACTAAAAAAAATCAATTTAATATTTTTTAGAGTAATAGTTCTCACTGATCTTTTTCTTTTTGAACCACAATCCTGACTGGTATGATTCTTATTCCTCTTCGAAGCCAAAAAATTTAATTGACTTTCATGGATTCGAGAGGCCATAAAAAGTAAAATAATTATGATGAGGGGTACAATTAATATGGGGCACAATTACAATATAACTTACTACAAGGACTGGGAAGAAAAAGAAGACCTAACAAGAAAGCCAAAGGAACCTGGGAAAGTCAAAAGCCAGAGTTTTAGGTGAGGAGAGATCCCTATATAACACCACAGTCTCCTCTCCTCTTTCTCGCAACAACATCTCAGACTGACTGGCTCTCACATCTCCTAAAGTGTCTCTCTCTTCCTCTCTCTCGAGTTCTCACTCTCGCTCTTATAAAAAAACGAGGAGGAAGAGAGTTTGTTGTAGAGAAATGGGGTTGTTAGATTCTGGGGTAAGAATAGCTGGAAGATTTTACTCTCACTGCCCACAAACTGCTCGCTTGTACTACCATCCTCCCTCTAACTCCGATGACCTCCACCACCACCAGCAGCAGCAGCAGCGCCATGGCCACAACGGTGGCAGCGAGAGTCAGGCGCCGACTCGAGGCTCTTCTCGGGGGGCCAGTTGTGGAGTCAAGGCGGCGAAGGGCTTAGATACTATTGACATAGTCTTCTATTCAGTCATGTAAAATCATTCAAAAAAAGAAACACATTTTTTGACCGATGAATCGATGTATTTAAATTTTTTTATTGGTTCTAATTTCCATTTATCGGAAAGCTTCAATTGAATTCTGAAATATTTCATTTCGTTTTGATTGTCAAGGATTAACTGTTCTTTCTCGAAGAAAAAACAGGCAATACTCCCCGATTAGATGCAGAACCGCCGTTGCCTTTGGTTTGGGGTTGCTGGGTCTGGGTTCTCTGGTTTCATACCTGTTAACCGAAACGACTAGTCACTTATGAAACATATCGTCCCCTATGTTATCAAAGCCATGACGATAACACAGGAAGAAGTACTTTATTCAAGAGCAAAAAGATCATGGAATGACAAAACAAAGTAAAAAAAGGAAAAATAAAATAAAATCTTTAGAGCCCATTGAGCTACTACGATAAATTTAGATATTTAAAAATAAGTTAATTCAGATTAATTTTATAAATTTACATTTTATATCATTTCATGAGATTGAAATAATTCAATAAAAAAAAATTAAAAAACACTGTAGAGTTATTTTTTTATTAAGAAAACAATATTAAATAATAATATCAGAAATGAAAATAACAAAAAGTTATCAACTTCTATTAATTTTTTAAATCCATAACTTGAATTATCTTACTGAAAGTACCATATATAAAAAATCATGAAATTTAATCTATAAAAAATAAAATATTGAAAGATGATTTAAAAAAAAATAGACAAAAAAATCTAAAATAAATAGCAATTCAATAAATAAATAAATAACTTAAAATGTAACAACAAATTTTGTTTTGAAGAGTTAAATTAAAAAGAATAAAAATAATAATAAAAAAAAACAACAAAAAAATAACGATAAAAAAAAACAATACACAATTAACTTAGATTGAAAAGTAAAATAAAAAAACAACAAAACTTTTATAAAAAAATTAAGAAAAAATATGTAATCAAAAAGATTAAGAATAAAAAAAAAATGAACATGTAAAATCTTTCAACGCGTCTTTTTTACAAAAAAAATCTTAAATGTAAATAAAAAAACTTAGACACATATCAAATTAAATAAATTACAAACTATTTTTGTAAATAAATAGAAGTCATTAACAATAAATAAAAATATAATTAAAAAAATTAAAAATTAAATATAAATCAAAATATTTAATACCACAATACAAGTTATTTATCCAATTATATTTAATGAATTTATTTATTAAAGTCAATTTATAACAGAAATTAACAAGTAAAATTTATTAAATAAAATAAAAAAATAAATTTTATGCAAAACTACACGTATTAAAGATATTATAAGAAAATAAATGTTTTTTATTTATAAAAATAAATTTAATATATATATCACACCATCCTCATAAAACGATTATATACATCTAATATAATTAAAAAATAAACACTATTTTAAAAAGGCTAAATAGGTTTTTTGTTAATTTTTTTTATTGGCCTCGGTTGTTGAAACAAACGTATCTAGCAAGACATCGTTGTCTTTGAGAAGCAAGCAACACATAAAAAATACTTCATACAAATTACAATGCAATGCCACGATTGTAAGCCAGAGATCAATGAGAAACAGTGCCATGAAAATCAATTTGGAGAATACTTATTGTTTTATTGCTATACTTCGGCTTCAGCTCCGACTACCATTTGCTTGCTTCGCTGCAGGTTTCAATTTTCTTCAACCAGATTGTACACAGCTGAAAAGGGGAAACCTCCATTGCTTTTATATCCCAACCCTACAGCTTCATGTGACCAAAGCCTCCTTTAAATGAACCATAAAGAGGTTGTGATCTTCTGAAACTGAAAATATCTTCTATTGGAACTGCGTTGGGCGGGAGCTGTTGGCTTTTGTCTGATGCGTACTCACATGAATGCAGTTTCCCGTAAACCCGCACGCTCAATGTCCTCTTCCGAGGTGCACCGACTTTTACATGTTCATCAAAGAAATCTATCAAGTCCTGTTGTGTAAGTTGTTTTAACGCGGCCACCTGTTGTAACAACATGGATTAGAAGTTTAGAACACTTGAAAAAAAAAGCCATTGATGAGAAAGCTTTGTTCTAACTGGCTAACAATATTGACATGAGATTCTGGGAAAGGTAACGTGTGCCCTTTTCTCTTAACTTGCCGCTTCCATAAACACAATTTATAGATTTTTTCCAGCCATTTTGCAGGACCCAATAATAAACATCTGCAGACATATGAGATTCATACCTCGCATTCTCGCCTATCAAACTTCAGGGTCCCATCAGAAATCTCTCGCCAGAAAAATGCAGATTCTTCTCTTAAATTCTTGTGCTTCTCAAGTTTCATATCTATCAAAGCATTCACGTTACTCTGCAGAGCATTGACAGGCATTTTGAAATTAAATCCTTGTGAACGGAAATGGATCACAAGACTGGTTTGTCAAAAATAGGTCACTTGCAACCACCAAACCTCAAAACAAATTGAGGCAAAACAACAAAATAAAATTAGATAACAAAATAAACAACCAGCTAATATATGCCTCGTTCGCTCTCATCTGAATGGCCCAAACTGTTCACAATAATGAATTGAGATGTGGATTTGTCTAGGAACAACTAGATTTCCTTATCATTGAAGTTATATTGTTCAAAAATTGTGCAGCTCGTACAGAAAATTAGATAGCCAAAGAATTTGTTAATTGGTAGCGAGGAATTAATCTTTTGTTTAGGCATGCAATTTGCGGCTAGCTATATCTCATTCTGTCTTGGAAAAAAAGGTGCTGGTAGAAAATTTACAGAGAAGAAGGTAAGCATTTGAAGAAAGATTAACCATGCGCAACTTAAGCTCGTATTTTGAAGATTACTCCATCTTCCTCCCAAAAGGAATTTTAACTTTTAAGAAACATGTGAGCTTCCCTTAAAGTTAGAGAAACAATCACTGCATGTAAATAACATTGACCAATGTCATGCTGGTCAGAACCACCTAAAAAGACGTGCAAGAAAATATCAATCAATTATGATAGGGATAGAATAGAACCTAACCTTGAATTCATCATTGGTCATCCCATAAAGTTTAGTTTCAAACATCTTGAGGAATGCCTCAACTCTCAAATCAATTTGTCCAGGACCCTAGCAAGATTACCAGGATTAATGAAGAGAGTGTAATAACACAAGGCTACATGACCAGAAGAGACACACAAAAGAAATGCTAAATACCTTCACTGTAGATTGAATGATAAACTGCAGTCCGCGAATACCAGAGTCATTTCTACATTGAAAGAAATGGTAAGGCCTAGAGAAAAATCCATGTTGGGGACAAAGTTTAGAGAGTAATTCTGAATACCTTTGCATGAGAACAGTAATGTACCCAAGTTGCTCAACAGATCTAAGCTGGTGGAAAGCTGGCTGCTTTGCAATTAAAGCAAGCAGTTGAAGTTTCACATTCCATGTAAAATCATCTCGATGAACCTGCACAATTGAATGATTCTGTCAATTAGAAATCAAAATTTCACCAGAAATAATTTATTCAATCCAGTCAATTACCAGAAAACGACAAGAAATGTAGTATTTAAATTTATTTATATGCTACTATGTTTCATTAGTGATGCTACATCTTAAAGTTGAAATCATGTACATTCTTGACTTAAATTATATCTTCAACAACTCAAAAACTACGGAACTGCAAAAGCAGCCACATTGACTCAGAAAAACCATTTCTCACAAGCAAATACAGTTACCTGTATGTAATGCACCAGAGCAGAATTTTCATCATCGGGATTTAAGCCTTCAATTGGATACAAATAATTGATGCCCCTTTCAAGCTTGATAACTCTTCTTGTTAAATGCTGGGACGGGAATAAGGGTTGGCATATAGGGTCTGGACCCTCATTAAAAACATCTTCAATATGCAGAATCATTGACTCTGCCTCGCTGCGTTCAATATTACCTGAATGAATGGAATAATTACTAATGACACTTAAATTCAAGACGAGATAGCCATATGATTATAGAAATACAAGACAGGCAGTTGAAACCTGCTATATAGCACTCTAAGAAGGCTCTTGAAAGCATCAATGGAATAAACTTAGCAAGATCTTCAGCCTGAAGATGAGGAAGTATGTCAAGTTGTTCCATCCAAGGCCATGTTTGATCCTGTAGCAAGAGAGAACAATAGTACATAGCCTGCTGATAGGGCTGCTGGAACTTCAAATTTCCATATTCCTTTGTCACCATTTCCTGGAAAAAATACAAGGTGTCTATCAATGATAATCAGTAAAAAAAATGCACTGCTCATATGTCCTTCCCTATGCAACCTGTAAAAGTCACCTAGACAGGAATCCTAAAGAAAAGAAACAATACCAAAATTAAACAAGAAAGGTAAAGAAAGGAAGAAATAATTCAGTGGTCTCTAAAAGTGGCATTCTCTTGGCCATATTCCACAAGAATTTTTCAAAAGTTATTCCCAACCTTCTTAACATTATGTACAGAGCTTGGCTCATATCTGTCCTTCCCTTGTTCTAATTATCAAAATTGCACTTGCCAAATGACATGAAAATAAAGTTAGGTTATGTTAGAAAATAATATAAATCATATTCTAGGACCTTACCTAGCAGCTTAAGTTATTAGGTTGAGATGATTTTTTGACTTGGTATCAAAGTCTTGATGACCAAGTGGTCACAAGTTCGAATTTCATTATCCCCATTTATTTGATAAAAATTAAGCACAATGTAGTATGGACATGTGCAAGTTTCAAGCCCAAAGGGCTTTCACTTGAGGGGGCGTGTTAGAAAATAATATAAAGCATATTTTGGGACCTCACCTAACAACTTAAGCTATTGGGTTTAGATGGTTCTTTGACAGGTTACAAGGAAACACGTGACACAAGCTCCACCACTTTGATTGGGCTTCAGAAGAATCATAAAAGATGTTCTTAGTGATTTCGTAATCAAAGAGAGCATTATTTGGTATACATGACTGATCAATATATCTATATATGTATCCTTTTGAGTATAAATACTTGTAGATGCAGGAAGTTCAAACCCTGTATGAACTCTTCCTTGCATTACCTTGATCACAGAAAATCTGTCGGGCTTCACTTTAAAATTTGAAATTTTTTCAATAACAGTTTCCAACAAGATCCTCAGTTTGTGGTTGTAACCAACAACAGTGACCTACAAAAAAACAAAGCAAAAGTAGGTTGTGTGAGTGAGGGGACAGAAGAGAAATCATAATAACATATAATATGCAAAAAGGCTACTACCTGAAAACCAATATCTGTGTTGCTTATGCCATAATATAGACCAGCAACCTGTGCATAATAAGCTGAAACATACAAAACATATAAAACTGTTGTAAGATGCAGAGTGGAGATTTATCAAATATGCCAGTATATCAAATAAAGTTTAATTTATCAAGATGAGGATTTCATATGAATTATATATTCATATGCTACACTGCTTCATCAAATAAGAGATACTGGAACTTGAGGAAGAAAAGGAAATAAATAAAAAGTAAGAGATTAAATTTTATATTCACTAAAATAAATCCAAATTATAGTTCTTGGTACCATAATCATTCAGGTCATCCATCAACAATCGCGCAAAAATGTCAGTAAGAACTTCAGTCTCAGGAGAGCTGCTAGCAAAGGGGCAGTTGAAATCTATCTTAACATAAGCTTTAGGAGTAGAGAACATCGTGTCAGGCTTGTACCATAGTGATGAAGAGGATGACTTTCTTAAGAGAACTGGGAATTTGACCTGCTACGAAGGTCAGTCACATCAGTAAATAACAAACAAAAAAATGATGATCATGTAATAGATAATAGAATTCCATCAAACCTTCTCTTGTGCATCCTTAAGTGATAAGTCAGTAGGTATGAATACATTAGGCGCTGGCAGATGCAAATCTTCATTAGGAGCAAATAGCATCCATTCCTGCAATCAGACAAAAACTTGCAAAATATCAGTAAAGCAAAATAAATTGCAATGGAAGTCCAAAAAGATTTGCATTTAATAACACCATTGACTGGATAATCTAAAAAGTAACAACCAACAACAGACCTGGATCATGGAGCCAGTGATTTTCTCAACACTGTATGCAGTTTTGTACCATGGCTCAGTCATTGCAGTTTGCCCTTCAAATTTCTTCGATTCCCAAAAGATTCTGCAGAATAAAAGTAGGTAATTAAGAAATTTTCTCAACCAAGTCGATGTCCAAGGAGATAACTGATTGAACAATTTGTACAAACAAATTGAGACATGTATAGAGCACAACAAACAAAATTCTGGATGAGGAAAAGAAACAAGTCTGTAAAAGTTCACCCAATGACTAATTTTCCTTTACCATGGAAAGGCAGATTACAACTACTATCTACATGCAAGGTGATTGTAATGCCGATCCAATCATACAAAAAAAATAGGCAATTGAAAGTTATATCATCTTTCTATAACGAATGGCCATACTTATTCCATTTTGAGACATTCCCCTTAAGCATAAACAATGCTAAAATACATCAATTTCACCGCATTCTATTATTATTTAATTGGAATCTAGCATCATTTACGATTATCAATCCCCTGGAAAGTAAGGTAACACGAAAGCAACTCAGTTCTGGTTCAACAGGATTAGAAAACCCCTCTAACACGATTTTTCTTTGTTTCTTGCTTTATATTTTTTGGTGGTTGGCATATTCTCCTGATCTAATTCTGGTTTCATGCCTTACTAATAAAATCCATTTCATTGTCATAAACCAAAAAAAACAGAATAAGGAATAAGGGACAAAAAATGTTCGCTTCTCATTTGTTTTAGCAAAAGTTACAGCTCCTTTGAGCTCTAAATAACTCACCGAACATTGTCTGGAGAAAGTTGATTAAGTACCGTCTGAATTATGCTTGGACTGAAATTAGAAGGCAAGGAGGATCCCACCAGCCAATCTTTTTGAGGATATAGCTGATAAAAAGAAACCAAACAACCATTTAAAGACCATTATTCTAAAAATATGCTAGCTAACATATCCTCAGTCACAAGCTTTGAAATACATACAGCATGCAAATAAGCATATACATACATATGTGCACATATCTATATTATATGCATGCATGCATTTACCTGAATATATTTTAAAGATGTTTAAAAGTAAAGAGAAACAAAGCTCTCAAACCATCTCCAACGTTTAACTATTCACAACTTGACCCCAACATATCAAAAACTCACTTCAACTTTAACTATTACAGTTTAGCAAAAGTAAAATCATTTTCTTCCATCAATTACTCCCATTCCCAGTTAAATCCTATAGGAAACAAAAACTTCTTAGCCTTTCTAGCAACCTTTAAAAATCTATCTTCCAGCAAATCATCCCCAAATTTTAGAGGCACACCTTCTAATTATATTAATTTCACCTCCTTTTCAGTTTTTTTTTTTTTTAAAAAAAAACTTAATCACAAACCATTTTCCTTCTTCTGGCCCTAAATTGAAAGGTCAAGGCTTTCAGTTTATTTTCACATGAGGCCACAGCTCATCAAACTAAAAAAAATCTGCAACTCATAAGTTAGAAGATGAAGCACTTGTAAACTGGTATTGCTTCTGATGAAGAAGTGTATAATGAAAACAAAATGCTCGTTGTTATTGGTGTTTGTAGAGGATGCATAGATGTTTTAAATTTGGCTACATTGTTTAGTAAGAGCAATTCTCACAAAAGTTATACAACACAACATAATGGTATAGAATATCTTGTATAAAAACAACAACCAAATTGGCAAGATGTAGAAATTCCAGAGGAAGTGCACAATTTTTCCCCCTTTCAAATCCATAACTAACCTGCATATTGGATGCAATCTGGACAACATAACTAATTGGAGGGGTTTTGTCTTGATAGTGGAATGATGTCTCACAAATAGCTGCAAGCTTCATAAAAAAGATAAAATACTTCAGCATCTTGAATAGATTAGAAAGAGAAACTTCAATACTGAATGCAAGAGATAATAAATAAATAATCTAACTTGACAGGGAGATGCAAAATACGCTCCAAAAACAAAAATTAACTTAGAAAACCATTAAATAAAGGATAGAAGCATGAAAATGTCGAGATGCATGGTAGAAAAGGTCAAAAACTTACATCTCCTCAAGCTTCTTCAGTTCAAATGAACTTTTTTTTTTGCTCAAACTTGTATGGGCCAATTGATAACCCCTAATTTCAACTAGAACTTAAAGTGTAACGGAACCCTATGTTCCACAGCATGAGAATGTCAATTAAACAAAATGCCAATTGGTTGAGTTCATCTTGCAACTTTAAAATTGGAAATGAACTGCAGAAGAATTCATTATATGATGGTTTGCCTAATCACCAGCATAATCTTTCTCCTTAACTAGCTAGCATTCTCTTTCACTTGGCTCTCTTGCCTAATCACCACAATAATGACATTTCATTTCTCTCTTTCTCAAACTAACACGGTAACACCCATCAAATTCTCTAAACATGGTCTATGTGGTTAGAGTTGCAAATGAGCATGGCAAGAAGCGTGTGTGATGCATGTTAGCCATTCCCCTGTTTGTCAGTAATATCACAAAATGGTAATCCATAATTATATAATGCATTTCCATACCTCATCAAATATCCATTTGCAAACACCAGACTGCTGCAAGAGGTGAATGTATTTGAATAACAGTCCAACAACATCTTGCATGTGCTCTGCAATCCGACAAACAAAAAGGAATGGTTAGATAAAAGATGTTAATCCCAGATATAATTCTGCCCAGCTAAAAAATAAGATAAGCTAAGCTTTGCAACTCTGTTAAAGCTAGATTGTCCAAGGGCAAAAACTGAGATAAAACTAAAGGGGAACTAACCATGGCCAGCATCAGTAAGATTAATTACTGCAGCGAAGAAAGAGAACTCTGTTGTCCCATCTACTTCACCAGCAGATAAATCAGTGGCCCATCCTGCATTTTTTTTAAAGTAATCAAATCTTAAGGCAAGTCTGATTTTCAAAGGAGAAAAAGAAGAAGCCAGCGTTTCCAGCATCATAAATAAAAGAGGTAACTACAGGCACAAGAATGAACATGCAAACAGTGTATGCACACAGAGTTCACTGAACATGAGAAGCGGACTGCCAAGCAAAAAGCAAACCACCTATGTGTATATCTGATAAAGTAGAATTAAAAAATAAATAAAGATAGATCGTAAGGATGCGGGAAACCCACCTAAGGTTTTCAAGACATAAAACAAAGATCCTTCTCCTTCATGGCCAATCAGGTGGCCAAGATACCTGCATGGTCCTTCCTTGTAGTGAAGAATGCCCGGAGTTATTGGCCAAAGAATTCTCAATTTGTGACCTTGTTTTATCGGGACAGTTCTAACAAGTATCTAAAACAAACACAGTGAAGAATAAAGGTAATATTAAACATTCTCTCAGAAGTTTAATATCTTCAGCCACACATAACTGTCTTTCACAAAAGTTTAACATTCTCTAAAAGTATGAAGCGAGCAAAGAATCAGAAATGCAGCAGAACTTGGCATACCTGTAAATGTTCCGAGGAGCAAGGCTGACCAGGAAAAGAGAAACAGCTCCTATCATTATTTCGAATTTCCTGGAACTTTTCCTCGACAAGGCTTTGTATTTTATCAAGGCTTTCTGAAGATTTCCACAGCAAAGAAATTGATAGTTGTAATTGTTGGTAAATAATGAAATCAAGAGATAATTAATGTTGAAGGGAGGCTTATTTACTAACCTTTTGCATATATTACCAAGTTCATGAGGTTGGCTGAATAATTTTCTTCATAGAGCTTTATAAGCTCAAGTCTTGTATCCAGCCCCTTTTCTTTTGGCTGAACTTCCAAAGTGTCCCAATTCCCTATGAATTGACAAATAATAGACACAATTCAGGAAAGAATATAAATTTTGATCTTCCTCAATATGAAACATCATTGTAGTTGTAAATATGATTCCTTTAGAAGTTAAGGGAAGCCAGTGGATGGCATTCGCCCCTAAGAAATTATCATTAGTTAAAAACATAATGTTGTAGAAAAATATTATTAATTAAACTTTACACAGTCATAGGCAGTATGGATGTTTTGCTGAAAATCAACAAGCATGCATGACTTGCTACATGCCTGGATTAGTGTGTTCTACAAATAACATACCAGCTCATACACACATGCATACAACCACACATATACATCGACATATGCAGCTAACCTGTACTGAATTTATGGTATGGGTGGCCTTCCTCACTTAAATGTTTCTGAAGCTGCAATAAAAGAGAGAAAAAACAGTTTGTGAATAGTATTAATTGCATAATCACTACCAAGCTGTGATTGATGACAAGCAGCATGGTTTGTTACATGTGAAATGCAATATGTACAAAGAACGAACTGTGCATCACTATTTCTTAAGGTTGTGACCAAGTATATCATACACGCTAATTTTGCACCTTCAAATAGAGCAGAATCAAATGTGCAATATCATGCAAAAGCATAGAACTACCCAATGGAATACCTGTTTTTGAGTGACTAAGACAAAACAGCAGGTGATCTGTGACATTTTACTTATAGTTAATTTGGAAGGTTAAATTGGCCTCTTGTTAGTCTAGGTGGTTTCAAAGGTGAAAAGGAAAAAGAAAACCTAGATATCTGTAGGATTCCTCATCATTAGGAATTTGCAAACAACATATCAACTAAAACACTTGCAACATGCAACCAATTTGTTGAGTTTATACAAATACAAGACAACCAAAAGACTGAAAAGAAAGATTAACAAAAGAAAACCAACAGTCTACCGGATAGGTGAGCAAGTGCATTGAATGATACCTGGTTTATTCTCCAACCATCAGACAGTAAGTTTTTCTGATTTTCTGCACAAGAGAGACACAAACACCAGAGTAAGTAATTACCAACACTAATTCCGAATAGAAACTCAGCATCAATCCAGCTTGAGAAACCTAAAAAGGAAAAAAAGTCTAAGCACAGCAGCTAACCAGAATCAACAGCCTTAATTTCCCTAACGGTTGCATCCGCTGACATCAATGGTTTGATAAAGAACTGTGCAAATCTGAACAGTAAATCACATTCAAAGAACCAGGTCACAAACTTTATAAGATAACTGAAAAAACCAACAAGCTATCTATCATTACAGATTATAAAAATAAGAAAGCGTGCATTTTATACCTGTCCAGAGCATCTTCAAAACAATCACTGTTAACATCAAAATGATAGTTGGTGTGGTCCGACGTCGTAAAAGCATTGGTACTGCCCCCATGCTACGCATCAAGTAGACAACAAAATACGTAGAAAACATCGTTTAGTAACACATAAATTCTCACCAAAATTACAATTCAACCTTCCCGAACCACATAGAATAAATATAAAGATTTTAACAGGGAATAAAAGGAGCTTTCTTTCTTTCTTTCTTAAGTAAGCAATTTAAATGATAATTAAATAATTAATCACCTCAATAATGTACTTAGAGTAACTGTCCTCTAGTGGATATTTCTCACTTGCATAAAACAGCATATGCTCTGCCAATACCAGAAACCAAAAAAATAAAATAAAAAACCGTCATGAAAACCACAAAAAGAAAAAAGAAAAAAGAAAAAAGAAAAGGCTACCAAGAAAATGAGCGAGTCCTTCAAGACCATCAGGATCACTGAAATAACCAACACTAACATTCATAGAAGCCGCACACTAAAAAGAAACCAAAAATAAATGGTTAGAATTGACCTAAATCAGTGATTAAAGCGCCAGAATTGAATTGAAATTGCAAAAATTAAGGAATTGAAATTGCCTTATCGGTGTCGGGATCGCTAATGAGAAGGACTTGGAGAGCATTTGGAAGAACAATTCTCTTGTATTCTCGCTTATCAGTCCTTGCCTTCACTATCTCCATTTCCTCCGCTTCTTATTTGCCTACCGCCGTCGTTTTGTTCCTTTCTTTCTTGTTGATTACTCCTGTGTTTTTTCAGAGAGAAAGACAATGCGAAAGACTTGTTTATTCTACAGAATACTGGGACCAGAGACGGGGGGGTTTTCCTTTTTCTTTTTTTTTTTTAAATGTATTTTTCTGGATGATTTTAGGTCTGCCGGTTTTTAGTATTGTGATAGTTATTATTACGTGGTTTAAAAAAAATTATTTTATAAAAAATATTTTTAATTTAAATTTTTTTTAAAAAATAGATATTTAATTAAAATTAAAATTTAAAAAAAATAATTTAATTTTTTTGGATGACTTTAGGTCTGCCAAGGTAATAGCTAGAAGCAGGCACAAGTGAAGAGAGTTTTTTTTTTTACATGAGTTTGATAAAAATTAATAAAATAAATGGAATTTGGATTAAAATTCTAAATTTGATTGATTGTTTTCTTCATTATTATGATTTTTGAATGTGTAATAGAAATGGATTGATATATATATATATATATATATATATATATATATATAAAGAATTTTTAAAAAAATTAGTTAAATAATTCAAGCTAGTTTACTAGCCTAGTAAATTAACGAAAAAATATTTTCTTTGTTTTTTTGGAAGAGTGTTAAATCTATAGAAAATGCTCTTCATGTTTTCATAAGAGGCTTTTTCTATGATTATTTATTTATTTATTATTATTTAGTTAATGTTTAATTATTGTTTCAATATAAAAAAATGAAATCAAGGCCATATCCCTTCATTTCTTTTATTTTTTTACTTTAACTGTTTTTTATATCTCTCTTATTTTTATCTTGAAATGCTAATTAAATATAACTTTAATCTCTATTTTCTCATCATTAATTTTTATTTATTTGTTAATTATTATTTAGATAATATTTAATCATTATTTAAAAATAAAAGAGATGAAAACAGGTCTATATCTCTTATTTTTTAAACTTAACCTTTTATTTTTATCTCTTATTTTTATCTTAAAACACTAATTAAATACAACCTTAATCTCATTTGTTTTCCTTATTAACCCATTCTCCAAGGTAGAAAGACTTTGGTCGGGTTCATTCTATCACTCAACTTGTGTAAGTGAGAGGTGTTAACTGGTTTGTTTTTTTAATTTTTTTTATTAATATGGATGTCCGAATCAGCTTGCGTGTATCTTGATTAATTTCACGAGTTCTAAAATTAATGACCATGTAAGCCTTCAGCAACCCTGAGATTTATAAAACTTAAAATAATAATTTTTAAAAAATAAATCTACAACCCATCAATTGAATTACATCCCTTTTCATTATTATTATTATTATTTCAAGTTAACGTGCATTTCGTACCATGTTTATATCGTTGAGCCGACTTTTTTTTTTCTTTTAGCTTGTAGATGGATCTTGAAAAATGAAGCAGCTGCTGTTGGAAAGCAGAATTTTCCAACTTTTTATCAGCCGCAGGTGCAGCCACAATTATTGTGATCCCACCAAAATAAAACATGTTTTTTCGCATTACCAAACACGTAGAAACGTAGAAACTGTGGTTTCCTTTAACCTCAGGTCCACCGCAATACCAAACGGCATTTAAATTTACAGATTTAACTAGCCAAGTCATTTGTATTGCTTTCTTGACAAAGTCAAATAATTTACATTGAGTGGGTTAGAATCCCCCAAGGTTGAGTGTCGTTGACGTCTGCTTGAGCAGGAATGACAGAAGCTGTGAAAACCATGATTGAGCTTTAAAGTGGTGATAATCTGGCTAGTGGCTAGTGAATGCTTGCTATTAATGGCTGGTTGCTTGAGTTTAACTTTGGGAGGATTAGGGTCTATGGCAAATGATGAAGAAGGGACATTAGCATAATGCTTCTATGCTGTCTAAATAGCCTTGAATCTCTTGTTTTCGCTTTCATAAGAAGTTTCTTGCTATACACAAATCTTGGCTATTCTTTTTATCTAATCCAATCTCTTCATAACACTGACGTGATATGTGGGCATCACATATATTCTCAAAGTTTTGGTTGAATTCAAATACCTGAGCCCTAAATTAAGCCCTCTGATGATGATGATTCTCTCATCTGTCCTTGAATATTGCTGCTGTGGCATATATTTTGTTTTCGATAGTTCAGTGTATGAAGCTTTGCTTGGGCACTAGCAAGGCTCGGAGATCTCTACTGTTTATGGCATTTCCCCTTGTAGTGCTCTGATTGTGTTTTCCTATACCAGATGGCAAAGAAAGCAACTGAAGTGGGTTCGTTTGAGACTCGAAGGTAATGGCCTATACTACCGAAATGAAGGAAGAAGAAGTGAACCGTTGCCAGATTCACGAATGGTTCCCAAAATTCAAGTCTGTATCTATCAGAACTATAATTCTTGAACTTCGAGAATCTTTATTCGAGTACCTTCTTGATGATCCGATCCCTTCCTCCTTCCTCTTTCTATCTCAAATGAAGATGCCCTGCCGAACAGAATCCACAATCCCATAGACGAAGAAGACTATACTGTTGGGGATTCCGGCACCCCCATGCGCGGACCGGGGGTGTACTGATAATTGCTCAAAGGAGGGATAGCACACTGGCACAATATTTTACGTGGTTCGGCAAAACCGCCTACATCCACGGGAGAGTCC
>Ga0325414_1001536_pt1 | contig 22463 bp, 13 predicted proteins | sample PopdelMetagenome_8_FD_206183 | JGI IMG/M metagenome (GOLD analysis project Ga0325414, IMG submission 206183) | Populus deltoides microbial communities from Bellville, Georgia, United States - Leaf-PdKOR-R3 | ecosystem: Host-associated > Plants > Phyllosphere > Phylloplane/Leaf | place: USA... | reverse complement strand
GCATTATGTATGTCAAATTGATTAATCTTTCAACCATGTGAAACCACAATGGAGAAAACCAATTGAACAATCACTTATTTAATGACAAGAATAAAATTCTCAAAATAATAAATACCTTCTTACTAAATAAAACCTCTAGCAACCAATTGAGCCTTATAACGCTCAATGCCACCATCTACACAATGCTTTATCTTGTACACCTAACGATTACCAACAACATTCATTAAAGGATGAAAAGGAACCAAAAACTAAGTTTTGTTGGAACACAACACTTAAATTTCATCCTTTATAGCACTGTGCCGAGCCTCATACCTATCAACATCAAAAAAAAGTAAATGCTTTATAAGTAGGAGGAAAGAGTGCCCAAAAAAGAGGGCTAGCAGATGAAGCTAAAGAAGTCATCAGATTTGTTGTCTTTAGCAGTTGTAGATGAAGAACCATATGACACTGACCAACTACTGAACTACAGGCAAGTAAGCCCGAACCTGTATACTATTGTAGAAGACAAGAGGAGAGGTCAACAACCAAATTCAACCCAGTTGGAAATTCAAACCAAGACGATGGATTGGCAGCAATAGACCTATATGATCTAACAACAAAACAAAGAGAACTAACAACATTAGACCTGGAAAATAGCAACTCTGAAGGAGGAGAACCTATACCTGGAGAATGATCATTAGATAAACAAGCAAATGGTGACATAAAGACAGGGCTGATGGGTTGTTTGATGGTGGCAGAAATAGTAAGCAATATGGGTGGTGGAAAGGTCGTAGGTATAAGGGAGGGAAAAAGTAGTTAATTAAGCAAATTGGGCAAGTGGGTAGTAGGGATATGATATGGAGAGATGTTGTGGAGTTATGCCATCTTTTCATATTTGTCAAAAGGCAACACTTATTCATGAACACGGACATGATGTGAGATATAAATACGTTGAGATATGAGGTCATGACAATAATAACCAAGTTGAGAGGAGCTATAACCTAAGAACACACATGGAGAAGAATAAAAATCCAACTTATGCACATGATATAGACGTAGAAATGGAAAGCAAAACACCTAAAAATACATAAAAAAATCATAATTAGGAGTACGATGAAAAAGACACTCAAACAGGGATTTATTCTGGAGGACAAGAGAAGGCATACTATTAATAAAATACACTGATGATTTAAACATATAATTTCAAAATTGTAATGGGGCTTTACACTATCTGAGAAGAGTACAATCACTTTATACAATATGTCGATGATGGCGTTCAACAATGTCATTTTACTTATAAGTATGAGAACAAATTAAACGATAATGAATATCAATAGTCTAAAAGAAAGTGTTTAACTTGTGTTATTCATTACCCCAATCAGTTTGAATAGATTTAATTTTTCATAAAAATTAACGCTCAACCAAAAAACTTGAAAACGATGGAAAATAGAAAATACATTAGATTTCGCAACAAGAGGATAATACCATATATATTTCGTATGTGCATCGATATAAATAATAAAGTAACAAAAAGCATTAGAGGAAAAAATAGGAGCAAGACCCCAAACATCACTAAAGATTAAATCAAATGGAGTAAAAGTTTTGTGACCCATAGGTCCCAACAATAGACGCAACGACTTTCCTAGCGGACATACATGACATTATAAAAATGAATGTCTAGATGTATAAGCAAGTTTATTATTTAATACTAAAAAATTAAAACACAAGAAAAAATATGACCCAATCGACGATGCCAGATATTAGTAGAAGTAGAGACACAAAGAAACTAGTAAGCCTTAGGAATTGACGTGGCAAAAGACTCAGACAAAATATAGAGACCATAGTTACTTTGACTGGAAAGGAGCACTGCCTTGGTAGTGAGATTCTTCACATAAAACACAAATGTGAGAAATTCAAAATAGACATTATTATCACGATAAAATTTTCATACAAAAAGTAATGGTTTTGTAATATGAGGTACTTGGAGAACAATAGTTAAGGTAAAAGTGAGTTATGGGGTATGTAATGTAGTATGCCTAATATTAGATATGGAAAGGGCTTTACCATTATCAACATACAAGAGATCATTACCAAGATAGGGTTCAAACCCAATCAAAGTCACAAGAGCAAGTGTAACATGTTGATTTGTACTAGTGTCCAAAAACCAATCCACATAGTTAAGAAAGGAGACATTACTGAGTACAATATTGGTATTCCATGGATGTGAAACTGAGAACATTGAGGGGTTGTATGAGCAAAGGATAGGCAAAGTTGGCACTTGATATTATTCGCAAAAGAACGGTTATTAAACCATTGTGAAGAGCCATTATTCCTTATGTTTTGTTGCCAATTGCTCTGTCTCTAGCCGCTATTATAAGACCCCTGAAAACTATGAAAATTAGACATGTTATAGGTATTGTTTTGATTACTATTAGAACGCCAGCTTTCATGAAATTGTCCTCTTCCATGACTAAAATTTGGATTGTTGTTATACGAACCTGAGGACTAATGGTGTGCAACATTAGCTGATGGTGGCTGAGTTGGCATGGACAATAAAAAAGAAGTGACAACCATGGATTGAAAGGAGGTCTTGTGAAAGAACTCATAGGTAAGGAGATGACTATAAAGATCTGCATACGAAAGATGTTTTGCCTTAATCTCGATGCTTGTTACTAAGTCTTTGAACTCACCGTGAAAATGACAAAACACATACAAATTAAAATCCTCCAGAGAAACTAGTTAGCCACATACAGCTGCTAATTCATTAAATAATGTTTTTGTCTTCTACATATATATAGTGATCAAATCATATATATTACTCTAAAGAGAAGAACCATCAACAGCAATCACATGAGAAGGAGGGCAACAAGGAGCCATGGCAAAGTCCATTGAAGTGAGGGAAATAGAGTTTTAATGTGTTAAGGTTCTAGTACCAAGTTGAGAAGAATAGGAGGTTTAACAACTTAGTTAGCTAACCTTTCTTATTTATCTATATAGGGTAGTGGACAATAATTAATGTAAAGATTACAACACAAAATTAAACCTATCAATATTTTCTATTTATAAACATCATCATATATTGTGTAATTTCCTATAATAACCACAAATATAAGTTTAACAAATTAAAGGAAAACTTTTAGGCATCATCGTATGCATGTATGTAGTTGTCAATACAGAAAACTGAAAGAAATGGCACAGTAAATCATAGGAATATGAGTGCGTAGGCCTGCATTAAGATACACGAAAAGAACAGACTTCATGAATCCACATCTAGTATCTCTATAATTATCCCTCTTTTATGCAACAAATCTAGCCATTCAACCTTGCATGTGCTGGCACTAGATACCAATTCTGATGGCACAAGTAACAACCCAATCCACCTGCTCACTTGCCTATCATTTTCTACGCTAGTCTCTATTGATGTGCCGTGCTTTATTTTTGGTGATGTGTTTGTTTGGTTGCCTAGCCTTCTCCTTGTTTGCTTCTTTCGTAAAACCTTGATAAAATCACTGATCACTTTCACCAGAAAAAGGGTGGGAAAAAAACAACCTCATGGTTGCCCAAAAATGTTAGCATGTTGACAGTACTTAGGTTTCTGGGCCAACTAATCGATAAAAGTAAATTTTCATAGATGCTCAATGTGGAAAGTACAGTGCATGCTTGCGCTAAAGCTGAACTTTAGGTGTGATGATAGTATTCTGGTTCTAGCTCTCATGATATACATACATAATCAGATGAAATTCTTCTTCTTCTTCTTCTTCTTCTTCTTCTTCTTCTTATTATTATTATTATTATTATTATTATTATTATTATTATTATTATTCGATTGGATTCTAGGAACGTAATTAGATTAACTTGGTCTAGTGGTTAAACCAATCACACTATCATCAAAATTTACTGCACCATATACGCAACTAGCTAGAATAGAATTAACTGCAATGACCAATTCCAGACACTAGAATCCATTGCACCAACTAAATGAATATGTTTGATCCATCCCATAAACAAGGTTCATGCGTTAATATTATTATTTTTTTGCAAATATACAGCCCTAGGTATGTAGATATATTTAGCACTAGACTCAGGCAAAGTAAGCAAAAACTGGCCTATATGTAGCCTTCCAGTTAGCAGACTGAAGTTAAGAACACTATTATTGCTGTGTGAGCTTATAAACTGAGAAATTAAAGACAAAGAGACGAACACACACGTGTATGATTCTGATGTAGAAGATTGTTTAGTAAAACCAATGATATCTTTGCAAAATTATAAACACGTGAATTAAGAATTAACACACCAACACATTAAATAAAAGTTAAGTACAAACATAAAATAACATGTGTTGTATTTGTAGAATTTTGGATAAAAAACAGCGTAAGAAATAAAGTTATTCTTAAGTATTGTTTGGCTTAATTGTTAGTTAATTGGGGCAAATAGTGCCAGTAGTCTTTTAGGATTCTAACAATAATACTATGAAAAGATGCACCTTTAATCATGAACTAGATGAATGACTTAATTTTTATCGCTACAACAACATAAACTAAAGCCAGAGGAAGAAGAACACAAGAGCAAAGAAGGAAGAGAGAGCATCAAATTTTTCCATCTTTATCATTTTACAATGAATCTGAAAAGATTAAATGAAACTGATGAATGAATTTACATAATCAATGAGTCATATTAGATTCAAAGAAATACGATGGAATCCACATTCACTTATAAATTTTTTAACAACCTTTCATATCAATAAAAAATTTTGATTACATAGTTAACTAGTGAATACGATATCTTAAACTAATCAACCTTTTATATAAACCAAGATAATTGTGGTCACATAGTTCCTTTCCTAGAATTCTTTGTAGTTTTCACTATTATGTTTATTTTTTTGCTATAAAAACAACTAGTTTCATGAATGCTTTAGAAAATTCAAGTTTTAGAAAGTTTCATACAAGTTATTATATTTCTTATATATATATATATATATATATGATCTCTTATCAAGAGTAAACCAGGTTATGAGAATCATTAAGAGCATAACTCACTATAGTCATATTGTAGCTAACACTCTTTTTCACCATAAAAATAAGAAGGAAATTCTTATTTCGTAGTATTATCGAGAATATAATGTAACTTAGTTTTCTTTTTGAACTTAGATCTAGGAATCTTCAATCAACTAGGTAGGGTTACCATCATGATACTTTTTTATCTTTAAAGACTTCATTTTGATTCCTCTTGATGAAACTATACACAAGATCTCTCGTTAAACTATTAGTAAGTGGATCCATAATATTTTTTTTGACCTAACTCAGTCAAGAAAATAATTTCATTCAGAAATATATGTTTGATGATATTGTGTCTTTGATATATATGTCTAGACTTATCATTATAAATATTACTTTATGCATTTCCAACTGTTGAATAGTTACCGTAATGGACATAAATAATTGAGACTCGTGTGGCCAGCATAAAGTATTCTTTAACAAATTTCAAAGCTGCTTGGTTTTCTCCTTAGCTTTATATAGAGCATGAATCTTACTATATATATTTACTTGAAAGACTTCCAAGACATTTCTACTCCACTAAGTATGAAAATATATCTACTTGTGGATTTTGAGTTCTTAGTATTAAATATCTAATTCGCATCACTATATCCCTCAAGTAGTGTGGTGTGACCTATTTTCCAAGGTATATTTTAAGTATTTGAATGTTTTATTTATTGCTTTTCAATTATCTAAAACTTAGATTATTGATAAATCTACTTAGCTTGTTAACTAAGTATATGATATTTGGTCTTGTACATTTCATAATATATATCAATCTTCTAATAATTAAATAATATTCCAATAAAGTATCCCTTCATCATTTTTTTGGATAGACACTATTTTTTATTGGTGTTTAGACAATATTATTATCACCATTAGAAAGTTTATCAATAATTTTCTCAATATAATGAGATTCGAACAATACTAAATCATCAACTATCATATAAATTTTAATTCTTGGTATAATATACGCAACACCTTATATCAAACTTATTAGTTAATATTTTCTTAGTGGACTTGGTCATGTATTCATTGTTGTCCAATATTAACAAGTTATCCATATAGAGATATACAATAACATAACATTTATTTATGTTTCTTACATAAACATATTTATCAACCTTATTAATTTTACATTTATTTGACAACATAACCTTATCAAACTTATTATAATATTATTTAGGAGCTTGTTTCAAATCATATAATGACTTGAAAAGCTTACAAAAAATTTTTCTTTTTATTTAACAATAATTCCTCAGGTTGTTCTACGTAAATCTCTTCGTTAAGATCACACAATTTAAAAAAAAATACATCTATTTCATGTATTTCTAGGTTATTAATAGCTATGATGGCTATAAATGTCTGTATAAACATTATTATTAACATAGGTGAGATTGTATTAAAATAGTTCATATCTTTTTATTATTTTAAAACCTTTGACAATAAGTCTTGCTTTGTATTTGTTAATGACTCCATTAGCTTTCATTTTTCACTTAAAAATCCATTTATAGCCTAATATTTTTCTTTTGGATAGAAGATCTAGTAGTTTTCATGTATGCTTTGGCATGATAGATTCAATCTCGCAATTAACTACCTCCTTTTAATATGAAACTTCAGGGCAGGATATTATCTTAAAGTATCTTTAATGCTCATTTTCCAACAAGTTAGAAAATGAATGTCAAGCATTCGTGACATTTTCATCATCTTACTTTTTTTTGGCTCAATTTCATCATTTATTGAAGATCTTCATCTAAAGTTTGATGAACACCACTTAAGCTTTCTTTATTTATTCTTATAAGTGAATGAATTTCTTATGTCTACCTATAAGAAAACAATCTTCTTTGAGAGATATAGCATTCCTTGACTTTTTTTATTGTACTGGGAAGAATATAATTAATACTTAATTTGGCTTGGTTTCATCATTCCTCGAAGATCTTCATTTAAAGTTTGATGAAGACCATTTGAGCTTTCTTTATTTATTCTTATAAGTGAATTAATTTCTTGTGTCTTCTTATAAAGAAAAATATCTTCTTTGAAGATATAACATTCCTTGACTATATTATTGTACTGGGATGAATATCATTAATATTTAATTTATATATAAAAAATTGATATGCACTACTATTATATACATATACAATGAATATGTATCCATTATTTTAAGTCTTGTCTCGTCCTTTTAAGAAATAGGTATTGTCACTTTTGTAAGACACTGCTATACTTTGAAATATTTGAAGGAAGATCTTCCTTTCCATAACATATAGGGTGTCTTTTTTAATTTTTTTTGTGAGATACTTTGTTACTTTGATCTTTAAAATTGTCTCCCATAATAAGTTCTAGGATACTCCTGAACTTATCAACATGGTATTCACTTTTTTTAAAAAAAGTTTAGTTTTTATATTCAACAATATCATTTTGTTGAGATGAATAAAGAGTGATAATTTGATAGATAATATCATTTTGAGAATAAAATTCACCAGGAATTGCCTCGTATTCTCCACATTTATTTCTTCTTATTGCTTTTATTTTTTTAATGAGTTGGTTTTCAACTTTTTTCTTGTAATGCTTAAGCATTCAAGAGCCTAATATTTTATTTTCACCTTTTAAGTTCACATTACTAAACTTCTCAAGTGTCTCACAATGCATAACAAACCAAAAGTGATAAAGGAATCATTCCTACCAAATCTGCGTAATCTTGTGTAGAGTTTGTATTTTTCTATTAAAATAATAAAAAATTTGATTACTTTGAGCAATAAAACATAAAATCAAATAATTCACTTACCAAAGGTTTAGGCAAGCAAATATATAAATGAAATAAACAATTAAGATAAAGATTAAGTCTTGAGATTATAGAAAATTGTTTAGCAAAATCAGTGATATATTTGCAAGATTATAAATACATGCACAAAAGAGTAACATTCCAATACATTAAACAAAAGATAAGTATAAATATAGAACAATATATAAAGTCCTTACTTGTAGAATTTCAAATAAAAAACCAACATAGAAAAGAAAGTTGTCAAGATTGTATCATCTATGCTTAAAGCTTAAGTGCCTATCAATTGATGCAAACATTCTTAGTGCAAGGAATCCAACAACAATACCTCAAAATGATGCACTTACAATCAAGCCTACAAGGTAGAAAACTTGCACAAATTTTATATCTAGAACAACAAAACTTAAAGAGCTAGAGGAAGGAGAGAACATGAGAAGCGAAGAAATTGAATTTGCAAAATTAATAAATTAAAAAAGAAGTTGATTACATCAATTTCGTATTCATTCATAAATTTTTCAATGCTCAAGAAACAATCCCAAAAGCAGCAAACAAATGTTAATGTGACCACTAAAGCAGTTTCATGCATACTTTCTTTCACATTGTCGGAATTTGGCATGTAAGAGTAAGTTAAGAGTATCTTAAGTCTCATCTGACATTTATAATGATTAAAATTCGTTGGTTTTCTTTATTGCCAAGTTATAAAAGAGAATCAATTTGTTGTGTATCATGTTTGAAAACCTAATATTGTGACGAAAGAGATAATCCAGAGATTATCTTATACAGTAATGAGCTTATGTGATAACCAGTTTTTGAATTTGAAAGTGCTGAAATAACTGATACATTTACTTGACTAACTGCCCGTCCAAAGCTTAGGGTCGCTTGAAGTGAAGCTGAGCTTGATCCTTAGATAAGGAAGACGGTATTTGGATAGGGGTTTAATGCAAGCCAGTTGAAATTCTGTGAAAATGTAAGCAACATGCCATTAGACCTTGAGCAACTTGTTTTATTTCGAAGTGATTGTCCACCTCTATATGCCTGGTTCTTGCCTTAAATACTGAATTGCAAGCATGTGGGTCAAAGCAACTTGTATGAAAAAGTTAAATGGCAGCACCCGGAAGCACGTAGATATTGGCTGGAATGGAAGCTGAAATCTCTAACTAAAGTCACACGTACGAATTGTAATCTTTGGGTACTGAGTATCCTTAGCTGTTAAGTTTATAACATGCATTGAACTGGAAAAATCGCAGTGAATCGCCGGCCATAGTTAAGTCGGTTAATGACTGTGTTCCGTTCAATGGATCATCATTTCAAAAACCAATAAAAATGTGCATGCATACTGAAGAAATAAAGTGAATTTTCAACGTAAGTGCTCATGCTAGCTGCTTTAGTAATGATATCTTGACCATGTGATAGCAAGGGCTTAATCTAGCATGCATTATGCTATCAATTATTTAAAAAAAAAATTAATAATATATTCAATAACATTCTACGTTTCTGATCGATTCCATAGGCACCAATCATCCGAAATTGCTTTGTTAATTAAAAATGGCATGGATAAACATTGGATCCACACACCAAGTGAATGGAGGAGGGTTTGAGAGAGAAACAAGACTATTTATTATATGGCATGGCATGGCATGGCATTTATAGTTTCATCTGTAATATATAATAATGCATGCATTTTTCTCAGCGCTTTCTATTACTTTCTTCTTCTATCTTTGCCACTTTCTTAAAGGATTATTGCTCATTATAAGCTCTCTGAAAGAATTGTTGCTACTTGAAATAATTTAAAGCAATGCAGGGTTTCTATTGTACATTGAACAGCATGTTGATCTCTTCACGACATTTTCCTCCTTTTCTTTTTCTTTTTTCTCTGACCAGCTACTTGGAAATTGTAGCGTATCCTTGCAGCATCGTCTTCAAGAAGGCAACTAGCTAGCTAGTAGAAAGGGATTGTTAAAGAACAGAATTTCTAGAGCTCATTAGATCTTCTGAAATCTCGGGGTACTGAATCTCCTAATCAGTTGTTATTTGAAATTTGTGCTCTTAAAAATTCCGATTTGCTTTATAATCCTATGTGTGCGCCTAATTTTTGTAGCGCTATGAACAACCCCATATATATATATTCACGCACATACACACACCCACAACTCGTCTAACATTCATAGCATCATGACAATATTGAAGAAACATTATTTTTTAAAAATAAAAGGTTGCTGAATAATATATATAGCATTAATGAAATCTTTGTATTTTGTTTGCCTTTACATGCTATATGTTGTTCAAAATATTGAACAACATATAGCATATAAAAGGTGAAGAAAATACAAAGTTTTCACTTGTAATAGAAAACTGATAAAAAAATTTAGTTGTTCTCCCTATATATATAGATCATCTCATTAATTAATGGTCGGATGGATAAAAGAGAGCCTTCGAGGCTTGACCTAGTAGATCATTTCATTAATGTACCACCTTCGACTTGAAAAGAATTTCAATCATTTCCTCTTGAAGAGAATTTCTTCAATGAATTCCTTTTTAATATAAACACATTTGTTTAGAAAAAACAAACTATATTGGATATTATATTACAACATGAGCTACATCAGATTAACAAATTAACAAAAACATATTCAAATTCTCAAAGAATAAAAGTTATGGGTGTTTGAAGAAAGTCAAGTCCATTTATTAAAATCAATATTTTTTACCCTATTGCTTTATCTATGAATTGTATTGGACATCGCATTTGTTGTATCTTCAAAAAAAAATTTATGGTCCGAGTTATTATAGGCTCACTTTAAAAAGATATAGATATGAAATAGTAAATTAAATTCAGATCCATCAAAAATGATAAAAATAAAAAAAAATTATTTTTCCTCAACTCCTTCTATCCATTTAGTGTATGGCTCATTGAGGATCATAAAATTTCCTAAACCAAGCTCTTGGGTTAACCTAATGTCATGTCAATTGCCGAGAAGATGATTTAATTGCTCATAGGAATAGAATGGAAATAAATAAAATGAACGGAGAGAAACCCAATGAAATTCTGGAGTCCCTTCATATTTTGGACAGTTAGTTGCTCCCTTCAACCATTAAATATGTGTAATTGTTAGTTAATTCTATTAGATTAGATAGAGAAAGTTAGTTGCTGCCAAAGAATAAGCAGAGCTATGCTAGTATAAATACATGATGTAAGTAACGTGTTAAGCAAGTAATTAATGAGAATTCCTTTATGTGAAAAATTTCAGAGCTTCTTCTTCTTATCTCTACTTCTCTATCTCTCAATATTTATTTTCTATCAACTCTATTGTCAAGACCTTTCTTGATAATGTGGTATTAGAGTTAAAGAAGATCCACTCAAACACTTCTAACCCATCATGGTAGACAATAATAGACTAAGAACTCTAGAAAAGCACAATAAATGCACCAACAAAGAAATATAAGAGATCAGAACAGAAATAATTGTGCAAGAAGATGGAACAATGCAATCACAATTGGAGACGGTGCTATTAACTTTGAATTCCTTTAGGGCTAATTTGGATGGAGATCATGGAAGGAGGGGAGTCATTATGGAAGGAAACAACTCTTATCACCAGAATAGCAATAAGGGAGATGTTTTGGGAATTCAAGAAGGAAGTAGGATAAGGTAACCGCTTACTTTTTCTCCAGATAATCCTCGTGGTTGGATCAGAAAATATAGAAGATTCTTTAAAGTGCATTTTGTACATGTACATCAATGGGTAGAGATTGTTGCCTTGTACATTGAAAGCATGGCTGAGATTTGGCATAAAGGATTCTTGGTAGGAAATGATGATTTATCCAACTGGTAAGAATTCACTAAAGTAATGTGTATAAGGTTTCGAAATCAAAATGATGTTGTGGAAGAGTTTAATAAGCTAGAATAAGAAAAAAAAAATGTAGAGGAATATGTGAGAAGTTTAAAGAACTTAAGTCCTAATAAGTGTACTCAATTCCTCTCTACCAAAAACCTCTTATGTATCTAGTTTTACAAGCGAACTCAAAGAGGATATCAAGCTTATGCTAAAGATTCTCAAGCCAATTACACTACTATAAACCTTTAAACATGTTAGATGGCAGGAAGAGTCCAATGAGGCAATCACCAAGAGGAACATAATAATCTCAAGAACTATTTGCAAAAAGATCTAAATATACTTTTTGTGAGAAGAAAGTAGTGTATTTGAGGCATATTATTTTTGGCAATGGAATAGTAACAGACTCTAAAAAATTGCAACATTACAAGATTGGCTAGTACCATATAATTAAAGAACTGAGAGGAATTTTTTAAGTTAGCTAGTTACTACAAGAAATTCATCAGAATTTTGAAATTAGTAAACCATTAACTGAGATATTGAAAAAGAATAGCTTTGGGTGGAATGTATTGGCCTATATAGCTTTAGATAAGTTAAGAGAAGCCTTGTATACAGCACCAGTATTAGCATTGCTAGATTTTAAGAAGGTCTTTGTGCTTGAAACTAATGCTTGCACCAATAGACTAGGTGTTGTGCTGAGTCAAGAAGGAAGACCTCTAGCTTTTTTCAGTCTAGCATTGGGTGTGAAACACTTTGGATTATCAATCTATAAAAAGGAATACATGGCAGTTTTAATAGTAGTAAAGCACTAGAGGCATTACTTAGAGTACAATCAGTTTGTTATTAAAACAAACCATGAAAGTCTCAAGTATCTTTTGGAGTAAAAAATTAATACATCATTGCAATAAAAAAGATTGACTAAACTGTTAGGATTAAGCTATCAAATCCACTACAAGAAAGGCAAAGAAAACCTTACAGCAAATGCCTTATCAAGAAGGCTTGCCATTGAAGCAATTAACGAGTTTAGTGGAATGGATGGAATTCAACAAAGGAACTTAGATGCAATTACTACCATTATACCTACTTGGTATAAAGTGGTGTAAGAAACTTGTAAAAATGATCCTTTTATGCAGGAAATTTTAGTGGAAAAGCTTATGAATCCTCAAAGCTGGCTAAAGCATACATTACTGGAAAAGATTTTGAGATTCAAATACAGGGTGGTGACTTAAGGAATAGAATAGTGCTAGCAGCTCATGATTCTTATCTTGATGGCCATGTTGGAATTCAGAACTCCTCATTCTATTGGCCATCCATGAAGAAAATATTTAAGCAAGTTGTTGAAAAATGTGACATCTATAAGCAAGCAAACCTAGATAGGGTTGCATATATTGGGTTTTACATCCTTTAAAAATTCTAGAATAGGCTTGGAGGAATGTTACAATTGATTTCAAAGAAGGTCTTCTAAAGTTTGGAGAAAAGGATACAATTATGGTGGTTAATAGATTTACTAAGTTTGGATATTTTGTGGCTATGTCTCATCCATTCATAGCTTAGAAGGTAGCCCAGCTCTTTATGGATTATTTATACAAATTTCATGGCAATCCAGAATTCATAGTAACAGATAGGGATATGGTGTTTACAAGCCTATTTTAGAAAGAAATCTTCAAGAAGATGGGGGTCAAATTACACATGAGTTCTACTTATCATCCACAACGTGATAGGCAAACATAATGTGTTAATCAATGTTTAGAAGTTTATCTTAGATGTATGACAATACATCAACCAAAAAGGTGGTTCAGGTGGTTGTCATTGGCTTAATGGTGGTTCAAGTGACTGTCATTGTTTGGATACCCACCACCTCACATGGAATGGTCCACTCAAGAGTCTGGTCCAGTGGCTATAGTAAAAGAGATGATATCCACTAGGATTTAGATGAACCAATTCTTGCAGTAGCAATTAATAAGGGTAGTGTACATAATGAAACAAGTAGCTAAAAAACATAAAACTGATAAGCAATTTAAAGTAGAAGATTATGTTTACTTAAAGCTACAGCCCTACAAACAATCTAGTGTTTCTTTGAGAAAACATTTCAAGCTAAATTCAAGGTTCTATACAAGATTGGCTTAGTGGCCTACAAACTGGAATTGCCAGAAGGTGCCACTGTCTACCTAATTTTTCATATTTCACTTCTCAAGAAGAAATTAAGTGAAAATATAATGACTACTATTAATCTTCCTACTTTGAATCATGTTGGGAGAGTGGAGATTTTTTCAATAGCAATCTTGGATAGGAAATTGATCAAAAGAAATAACAGGGCAATCATGATGGCTCTAATATAATGGTCCAATATATTTGCAAAAGATGCCACCTAGGAGAATTTGGATGAATCCCTTATTTCAACTTGGATTCTTGAGGACAATAATACTTAATAGGGGGAGGACTTATTATACAAGCAACAAGAAAACAATAGTAGTAGCTCAGCAATAATAGCAATTTAGCAGGATCAATAACAGTGGTAGCAGCAATAGTCTTCAAACATATAACATGCGGAGAAATAATAATTGACATGTGTTGTCATAACCTGATTTTTTACCCTCTTTTCTAATTTTGATTTTTGAAAAATCCAAAAAATAGCAAAAACAACAAAAAAAATCCAAAAAATATATATTTTTGACGTATTTGCATTATTTTTGGCATTTTTAGCATCTTTTCAAAAAAATTAAAAATTAAAAAATTTCCTTTCAACGCGTCCGATTTTTAACGCACTCATTTCAAAATCATTGATCAGTTTTTCTTATTGAGTCGACATTGAAGTTGCTTTTTTAAAAAGTATAAAAATATAAAAAAAATAAGATACATCAAAAATAAAAATTATATGGATGAAGGGATCAAAGTGTAAAGAAAGAAAATGAAGGACCAAAATGATTTTCGGGTTGCCTGGTCACCAAGTTTGCTTGGGGATCAAGCAATTGAAAGGAAAAATACAAATTATTTTTTCTATAAACAGTGAGAGAATCTCATACAAAAAAAAGGGGAAGCAATAGAAGGAAAAAAAAAAAAAGAGCATTCATACACATAAAAAACACTTCTCCTAAAGAAAAAAACAAAACAAAAAAATGTGATAGCCTCATTTCAACTTTCTCATCCCATCTACACTGAAACCTCCACCCATTTTATCTTCCATACACCCATCATCTTCAACCTTATATAAACCATCATCCTTCATTACACTCTATAATAGGCTCCTCTAGATTTTTCTCCTTTTTAAAAAAAAAAAAACAAAACCAGTCATGGTCCAACCTCAACGTTGTTGTTCCTAGCCTCTTCCACTACCAATAACACCAAACCCAAGACAACACCATTGATGGTTTATTAACCCAATTATGATTAAAACTCAATAGTCTCTCCACCTAACAACCTCTTCATCAACCAATACCTCTTTATCAACCACGAAGACAGGCTTCAGCATCGTTCATAAGTGATAGTGACATCATAACAACCATTAACATGTAGAGAGAAGAACTAAACGAAGGCAAAAAAACCAATTGAGAGAGAGAAGATACCGTAAAATTTGGACCACTAGATCTCCTCCCTTGAGCAACGATGTGTGTCACTGCTAGTATAGGAGCAAAGTGGAGATAGAGGCATTTCAGATAAATCAGCTCAAGCTCTTTCAGCTATAACAGCGCACTAGTGGTGGTGACGGTGTGTGGAGATCGCGTGTCTCCATTGATCCTATACTTCTAGTGTTAATTTCAATATATTCTGAACACATTAAACACCTCGAGAGGTCGATCTATAACTTAAAATTATTTTTTGAACAAATCACTATAATGTTGTGAAATTTAGGACAAAATGTTTATTATTGTGTATGATTTTTTTATTGTTTGGACATTATTGTTTTGGTTTGATGTGTGTTTTTCTCTTGAAACGACTTGATAATTTGTGTTGGATTGTGGGTTTTATTTTTTAAGGTTGTGATTGCTATTTGAAAATTAAATATTGGGTTTATGTTGATTTTGAGAATTGATTTTTTATTCATGGATTATGTTTGGGTTGGTGTTGATTCGTTTGAATTATTATGCTATTTGAATGAATTTTGTGAAATTAATAAGTTTTGTGTGGGTTTTATGGCCATTGTTTGATTTTGAGTTGATGAATCTTTTATGCCACCTTGTTTTATTTTTAAGCTAGGATTCTTTGTTTCCTTTTGTTGTGTATTCTCCTCTCCTCACCTGACATGGGAATAAATTTAAAAAAGGTATCCTAATACATAAAGAAAATAATTAATGTTCTCATACACAATAGAAAATCCATAATTAATATGGAATCCACAAAGCACATGGAAATAATAGAAAGACAAGGCTAGTCAAAACTGGTGCAAAATTAGCAGCCTTGTTGTCGAACGTTCATGACCCAAATAATGTTAGATTAGGCCCCACTTGCACATAAATTAAATGTACTAAGGCCTCCTCTTAATGCTCCAAGGGATCTCTAATTTCTTCCTTGGCCGAAACTTGCAAGACTAGTCTATTTAACATTCTTTCAATGCCTTTATATTGGACCTTGTAATTGGCCCATTTGAAACATGTAATGGATCCTTGTTGATGTTCATGGGCTGATCCACATTAACCATCATGTTGAACTTTTCTACTATATTGTTATTGACATCTAAGCAACAAATGCAATACATCCATAGAACTTACATAACACCAGACCTAATCATTATTCTTTTTCCCAATTGAAAATTAAACAAGACATTTATTTGTTACCTTTCATTCATACTTCCTTTCTAGCCACCTCAATTTATATTGATAAAGGTGTGCTTCATCTTGAGCTATAATTTGGTTACCATATTAATAGATACAACATTAGTGTAAGTTCCACTATCAATGATCATATCATAAAATTTCTCATTTGTATTACAATAGGTGTAAAAAAGGTTGCAATAAACCTAATCTTCACTCTCATCATAAATAAGACTCAAACTTATCTGAATAATAAGTAATTGACCTTGATCAACATAAGTCACTTCATATTCTTGATTTGATTCATTTAACAAATCATCTTTGCTAGTTATCTATTCCTCTATAATAATAACAATTTTGTGATTTGAACAATAGAAGCAATATATTCATATCCTTAACATTTAAAATACTTTTTTTTAATTAGAATTTGAGGAACATGTGTTTTAGAACCATCCCCATCACTTCTTTTCTCTAGAGCCTTAAAAATAGAAAATTTTATAATTATAGTGTTCTTAGAGAATGAAGTAGTCTCCTAGTTGGAAGAGCACTCCTTACATGTTAATTCTTAACCAATCTTTATAACATCTTTTTACAATTTTTTTCATATTCAAAACAAGTTTGTTCACATCATTGAATGTTCAATAAGGCTATTATTTGTTTTTCAAGCTCAACAATATCACACCTTAGCATGAGAAATTCAAATTCTTTAGTATTCTCTTCGATGGTCAACCCATTGCTTTAGGTTATAAAACTTGAGAAAAGTCTCATGTTGATAGTTCAAGCAAGAACATTCTCTTAAACTCTATTTTCATATTCTCTCATGACATGATCTTGCTTTTGACATACGAGCCCTTTACTTCTTAAGATTCCCCCACCATAAATAAGCATATATTCTGAGTTTAAAAGCCACCAACTTCACTTTTCTTTCATCATGATACTTTTTGAAATTAAAAATTCTCTTAACGGTTTGGAGTTAATCAATAAAATTATCAAGTTGTATTTTTCCTTTAAATTAAAGAATATCAAATTCTATATTAGAATCTTGATATAACCTTATATTCCTTTTTCTTTGATACAGAGAAGAAGAACCATCACTAGAATAACTAATTTTAATGTCATCGTTATGATCATCATCTCGATTCTCGTATTGGTTAATATGCTCCTAAAGTTGTTGGATTTGCCTTCTCATTTCATCCATTTCAAGATGATGAAAGTCCCTCTTAAATTCTTGCACATGATATCCATGAAAAAAAAATTGGTTATAAATCTTAAGCTCTAATACCACCTTAATACTGTGATAGTAGGAATATAGAGTAAAAACAGTTCACTCACATAAATGATAGTTTTTGCTCACCACTTTAAGGTACAAAACCAAAAATATACAGATGCAAATAACCCACCACTCTAAAGATATAAATTCACTCGCCACTATAGAGATACAATGCTCATGAATAAAATTTCACCACTTACAAGGAGATGCATAATTGCACAAGGTATCAAAAGATCAAGTCAGAGACTTTTTCATTCAAATTTTGCAAAAGATCCTCTTACATGATTTAAATGATCATTATATACTTGGAACAACCCTCTAAGTCTAGGGATAAAAACCAAAATGATTGAATTGGGATAAAAATAAATGATTTTGATAGAAAACTAGACAATTAATAATTAACACACATTTTTTACTCATTAGAAACATAGACAAACAAGAACAAAAGCTTGCAAACAAAAACAATCATAACTTTTTGTACAAGACCCCAATGCATGCATGGTTAGATAATCTAAAAACATTACATTCTAAAATTTAAAACTACACATGATAAATTTATTTTTCCATGTAATAAAGAGATGCAAATTTGAGCTCAAAGTTAGCCCATAGGCTGACAATAAACAACATCAAAAACTTCACTTATTTACATTTCCAACCTAAAATCAAGTAGCCCAACATCAATATGACCATTAGAGGACACTCCCATGTTAAAATATGAGGCATGATATTTCATTTATAGAGAAAACCTAGTAACCCTTTAAAAGACAAAATATTAAATTGCCCCTGAATAATATACTTATATTATTTTAGAATAATCTTAGAAATTTATGCAATTTAGTCCCTAATTGATTTTTCTTGGTTTAAAATTGTAGTCTCTAATATAAATTATATTCTAATCCTTAATTTCTAATACTTATTTTCAATCAAGTCATACTTGATTAATCATCCTAGTTTAATTTATTACCAATGGTTCTTAATGTGTATGACCCATTAGATTTTTAATATGTTAGCCCAAATATAAATCACATTCCTAAATAATATAGGATTATATAAATTAAATAATTTAATTTATTATCAAGTTAATAATTGATTAATTTATATTTGAATATCAAGTGTACCATTTAACAATGTATTATGATCCTATAATCATATTGGTATGTACTCGTTTTGCCCAAAACATAAAATACATCTTGTCTTGTATATAATATTGCACATATGATGGATCCTATAATCAAAGAATATAAAATTCTTTACATCTTATCTCTCTTAGTTTATGTCTTATGGCACATGTCCTTGGAGAAATTTTTTTTGTGAACAATAAGTAAGTATCATCTTTCAAATTTTTCTATGCTAAATCATTTTAGCATATTATCTATATATATGGATTGGGATAATCCAAGCAACCTTCTAATTCTATCTCTATAGATATTTATTTTCAGTATATAGGTTGTTTCTTTCATATCCTTTATGGAAAAAATCTTTTATAACCAAATCTTTATTGATTAGAGTAGAAGAATATATTTTCATATCGATAAGATGTCATTTACATATAATACTTAGAAAAGAACTCCATTTTCGCTAATCCTTTTTATAAACACAAGGGTCATCTATATTTTTTTTTATGAAATCAAATTATTTGATTATCTCATCAAAAATAAATATGTCAACTCTTTGAATCTTGCATAAGTCTATAAATGAAATTTTATAACTTGCTTATTTCATTGACAAATTACTTAGATTCAAAATATCTAGGTTGTCATTTACACATCTTTGTGAAGATTCTCACACAAAAATGTAGTTTTGACATCCATTTGTCAAATCTCATAGTCATGGTATGCAACTATAACAAGCAGGATCCTTATAGATTTTAATATAGCTTCCAAAGAGAAGTTTTCATCAAAGGCAACCTCTTGTCTTTGTTTATAACCTTTAATAACTAGTATAACTTTATATCTTTGTAAATTTCCATCCATATTAGTCTTTCTATTAAAGATTCATTTATATATAATGAGTTTTATCCCTTTAGATAGATCAACTAAAATTCATACTTGGTTGATGTACAAGAAATCCATCTCAAATTTCATAGCTGTAAGAAATTTTTTAAAACCAATATTAGATATTGCTTCTATATAGTTGGTAAGCTCATCAAGTATGAGATACTCATCATTTTTATCTTCCATGAGATGTCTATATATCATTGGCGCATGACGTGTCCTACCAAATCTACAGAGTTCTTGTATTTCTTGACCTTCAAGTTTAACATTCAATGTTGTAGCCTCGGGCTTAAGCTCCATTTGAATGTTAGTTTATGATTCTCAAACTTCTTTAAGTTTTATTTTTATTTTTTGTATTCTTGTCTCCTTTAAAAATGACCAATGTAACATGTAAAAAAATTGTTGAAAAAAAGTTATTTAATTCAAATATTGAAATTTTATTGATGTACTATTAAGTTCTTCCAGTGCTAAAAGATGAAAAATACTATTATTAAATTAAAATATTATTATATAAAATAAAATAAAATATGATATGATATGATATGATATTCATAAAAAAAAAATATTTTATATAGTTTAGTAGATATAAAGCATAGGTAGTAGATATAACAGTTCAAATTTTATTTTAAAAGCAGCACAATAAAAAACAAATGAGGAAATAACAATTCAAATTTTATTTTAAAAAATAGCATAGTTTAGTGAGGCGCAGGCAACATTTATGCTTCACGAGTTGTATATGTTATTTGTGACTCTCTTAAAAAAAATATATACAAATAAATAAGTGTGATATAAAATAGGAGGAAAACTCTTTTGGAAAAAAAATAGAACAATTTAGTTAAGATAAAATCATGTGGCTATATATTATAACCATTACCACTGCTACCCTCACCTCTCATTTATGTAAATTGTATTCGCCTTCCATATATCATATGATAGTGTATAAAATTCTTTAGAAAATAAACTTAAATCATAAGTTGTTAAAAAAATAAATAAACTCATGATCGTCAAAAAATTAATATTAATATAGTTTATAAAAATACTTTTTAAATTAAAATATATTAAAATAATATAATTTTTTAATTTTTAATATTAGTTGATTAAAATTATTAAAAACATATAAAAAATAATTTAATATTTTTTTAAATAAAAAACACTTTAAAAACAGATTCAGCAGCAAAATCAAAACCCCTTTAACAGTGTGCCACCTCCATACATTCTCCTCCTCTTCATGGGAAGACCCATCTTTCTTTTTCTCTCTATTTTTGAAATCAACCCTGAAACTTGTAACAAAAACCCACCAAACCAAAAGTAAACAGGAACGTTAGTTGGTTGTTAAGGCAAAAGGGCATTTGCAAGGGCTATGGCTGCTACCCTCAACGATCTGTCGAATGTGATTTTGTCAACCATTTTACATTAGTTTCTGATACTCGAACCTGAAATTCGCTCTCCCTGGTAAACAGGAAATTCCTAGCTCCAGAGAGATGCACCCGCACCTCCCTCACATTCCGTGGCAATACGTGCGATATCCACATGATTCCTACCTGTTTCATATCGATGACTAAACGCGATCCCTCTCTACTCTCTCGTTCGGATCTCCTATCCTTCGCCACCTCAGACCCTTTCCTCCTCCACCACCGTCTTCATTTGCCTTCCCTTTGGCAACCTCCACCACCATCTATTCTCGAATTCTTCGATCCGGTAGTTTTTCAAATATCATACAAACAACAAAAATTATAAAATAAAATTATTTAAGGGTAGCTAGAATCTTATTAAATAAATCTAAAATTTAGAGATTTATTACTTGAAAATATAATTTTTTTTGAATAATTCTTTAAATATTGAGTTGTCGCAAACTACAAGTTATCTAATTGTTTGATCTTAAACGATAATCCACGCAAATCACACGTGAGAAATCTTCTAAATCCCTATTTAGAAGAGAGAGATTACTATACATAGAATGTTAGTTCTAATTCTGTGTTTTTGTAGCTTTTCATCTAATAAGCAACAACTCATAAAAATAAGAGGCATAACTTTCTATTTATAGAAAAATCTGAAATACCCTATAAATTAGTAAAATATTAATTTTTCCTTAAATAATATTGATATATTAATTTATTATAATTTTAGAAATTAACACAATCAAGTCCTTACTTGATTTCTCTAGGTCTAGAAATATAATATATGTATTAATTATATTCTAATCCTTCATTTTTTGACCAATAATTCTTAATGTGTGTGATCCATTATGTTCTTAATATGTTGGCTCAAATATAAATTTTAATTATAATTAAATAAAATTTAAAAAATAATTTATTATCAATTTAATAATTTATAACTCTAATGAATATTCAGTATTTAAGAAAAAATCGACTAGAAACATTTTAGAAATTTTATAATTTTCTTGTCAAAGTATTTTTGTGTTATAGACTTTATATGTGCTCTATATTCATTAATATTATATTATATTAATATTAAAGATAAATTATATATTTATAAATAATAAATATATATTTATTTAAATATAATAATACCAAATATAACAAAAAAAACAATTGTTATCGGGCATATTAAACTAAGAAGATCTCCTTCCATCCTCGTGGCCGCGATCGAGCCATGTCAAGCTCATCCCTTCGCATCAACGCTCCTCGTCCCTTCGTCTTGGAAATGATTTAGTCCCTCTGTTTTGAGCACTGCCAGGCCCTTACCAGCCTCAACCTGTCCTGTTTTTATTACTAGACTGAGCATATCCCTCCAGTTTTGCAAGCCTATCCCAGCGTGTCCAAGGCCTTGACATCCTTGGATCTTTCAACTGCTGGTTCCAAGTCTGATGAGA
>Ga0325414_1001535_pt1 | contig 22471 bp, 7 predicted proteins | sample PopdelMetagenome_8_FD_206183 | JGI IMG/M metagenome (GOLD analysis project Ga0325414, IMG submission 206183) | Populus deltoides microbial communities from Bellville, Georgia, United States - Leaf-PdKOR-R3 | ecosystem: Host-associated > Plants > Phyllosphere > Phylloplane/Leaf | place: USA... | reverse complement strand
TTGACATTGAGGTTGGCAACCCGACCCGTGAAAAAGCGATTCGAGAGGAAGATTTGGATATTGGGATCGCGCAGAAGAAAAAATCAGAAGCGACAAGTCCACCTTCTACTTAGCTTCACCGGAGTTCTGATCTAGGGTTTTCTCGAAAGGCTTTCTTGATCATATCTCCAACTAATCAAATGACTCCGCCTCCAGGTCCTTACTCCGGCGCCAGCACTCTTGCTCTGGTGAGCAACTCTCTCTCCACTCTCTTCCTTCTGATCGATTCCTGACCTTTAAAAAGTTGATTTATGTGTAGGTGGCGCGTGCATCGGCATTCAGTTTTGGCTTGGTTTATGGAAGTGTGAAGCTCAAGATTCTCAAGGTACTTAACTTGTTTAAGCTTTCTTAATTTTATTGATCATTTGCTAGGCAGATCTATTTCTGTTATCAGTTTTATTTTATACTTATCAATTTGATTAAGTTGTTTTCATGGAATAATAAATGAATGGATTTTATTCACTAACAAATCAATAAGCTAATTATGCGAAAATTTTGATTAAATTGGCCTTGATCTGGCAAATTTTGTTGTATGTAAGTTATTAACGTTTCGATTCAAATTTGATTCGTGATGACACTTGGATGCAGCCGTTTGTTGTTACATTCTGTCGATTTCGTTAAGAGAATTCATCGTTTGAGGATTTGTTGGGAATGATTGTTAATTTCTGAGAGAAAAAAATTGATTTCTTTGACTATCAGATGAAAGTGAATTCGCGTAACAAGGCGGAAGCTAAGGCACATCACTGAGGAGATAGTGTTGAATGATGAAATAAATGACCCTGGATCTTTCAAATGGTTGCCATTGGATAGGATTACTTGTATGCAAAAGATGACTCTTGATTTAGAGAATCTTGAGTTTTTTCAATTAATTTTTTTATGAATCACGAGAATGGCTGCTGTTAATTTTCATTTCTGAGGAAGTGAGACATAGTTTTCTATGAATTGAACATGTAGAAGAACAATTGTTTTGCAGATTACTGGATTCATATACCATATCTCGAGGCTTTTACAATCTTCTTTTTTAATACAGAACAGTTGAGCTTGGTGATTCCTACCTAGATAATTATTGTTCATTACCACGTCTTTAAGCTCTATAGTTATGCTGTCTTATTGAAGCAAGTATTTCAAAGAACTTGGCCTTTTCTGTTTCAAGGTTTTGTTCTACCAGTTGACGTACAAGTAAATGGCAGAAACAAGTTTTTTCGATATAGGTTTTCCCCTTTTTTTTTTTAATGGTTTTTGGAAGGGCATGTATCAAGATTCAAGATTTTGGATACTCTGCTCTTCCCTGTATGTTTACAGTTGATCTATTTTGATCGCCTTTTTGTTCATAACCTATTCATTGCTAGATCAAGTGAGCTTTCATATTCATGAATCAGCATTCTCACCTGAATCATCCCAGTCGTCGAAGAAACAATTAGCTTGAGGTCTCTTAGAAATGTAAGTGTTGTTTATTCACAATGGTTGTGATGCTCAGTGGTGCTGATCATTTATTTGTTTTGTTGTTTATCGGTAATCTAAACATATTTTGTGATTATTTCCTAACCACATTATTCCATTCATGTTAAACATTTTTGTAAGCCTTGCATTGAGCGAAGTAGTTCCTTGACCTCTTCTTTTGTTTTTACTCGTTTTCTTCCTGTATGTGGTAGGCACTGTCGAGCCTTTGTTTGTCTTCCCATGCATCTCAAAGACTCGAACACTGTCTCTATGTCACGTTTCTTTTGTACATGACGTTCTTTTCTTACGTCCTCTTCTCCTGGAGACATATTTGCAGCTTGGTTCTCTCTCTCGTCGATTTTTTTTTCCTTAAAGTTCTCTGGGGCTTTCTGATTAATTTGTCACGTGCAACATCAATCACTATCCACGTTCGTGATGAGGAATTTATTATGTCAACTTGTTCACTTTTTTCATCCTTCACCTAAAATTAGGGTTTCAAGCTTGACTCGATCTCCCTTTTCTCGAGCAGTTTTGGAAATCCCAATGTTGATTGCACTTTTTTTCTCCTTGATTTTGGGTTTGGCCCTTCGTGTTATAACTAATACTGTTTATTTTTTTTTTAAGTGATTTTTAAAAAACTATTTTCCAAACTTTTATGTATTTGTTTGCTATTAGAAAAGTTGGTCAATGAAAAACACTTTTCAATTAAAGAAAAATTTAGTTTGGTTTTTAGAAAAGTGTTTTTTTTTATTTTAGATGGAAAATACTTTTTGAAAATTATAAAAAAATTAAAAATATCATATTATTTGTTGATTATATCAAATTTGGTTCTTAAATTATTTGTTTTTCAATTTCATCCCTTAAAACTTAATTTTTATATTAATTTTATTCTTTATTTTTGAATTGTTATTTGCTTTTTCTTTATTATTTTTTAATTGAAATTTTTTATCTATCAAATTTGACCCTTATTCTTTTAATTATTTTATTTGAAATAATTTATGAAATGTTAATTATTATTATTTTAATTTCTTCTTCTTTTAATTTCTTTATTTTTTAGATTTAATTTCTATTATTTTGATTATTATTTATTTTATTTGAAATAATTTATGAAATTATATTTTTTTCAATTTTATTCTGATACAACTTTTTAATTTTTAAGATTTATTCCTTTTATTTTAATAAACTTGAAAAAAATAAAACATTAATAAATTATTTTCCAGCTTATTTTCCATGACATAATCAAATATTGAAAAGTGTTTTTCAATTTATTTTTTATTACACTACTAATATTAAAAAATAATTTATTTTTCTAAAATTTATTTTTTCAAAAATTACTTTCTAAAAAAACAACTTTTCAGCGAGGAAATAAACAGGTCAGATGAATTTAGATTGGCAATTTTTACCGTTTTAACTGCAGCGAGGTCGTTTACAAATGAAATTAGCTGGGGGTGACATGTCGTTCCAAGATGCACTATGCTAATACCTCGGCCCAATTGTTCGTCTATGGGAAGGTGACTGGCCGTGTTTCTAAATTTTTGAATGTTTTTATTTAAAATTATTTTTTAATATTTTTATATGTTTAAAATATATTTTATAAAATAAAAAAATATTATTTAAATATATTTTTAAATAAAAAATATTTTAAAAAATAATTATTACTGTAACAACTAACACGGTTTGTATTTGACAATTAAAGAAATAGAGTGAGGTCGATGACCTTGACCATGGTATCATAACGTTCCTTTACCGAGGCTGCTCTACGGACTGTGATAAGCTCCTGAGTGAGAGCATTCCATCCCTTGTGTGAACACGTGGAGGGCCCAGATTGCCCAATGAAAAAGGAATCTCTTTACAGATCCGGACCAGTTCTACTCCTTACCTTAATGCTCAGATCTAAGTCATCTTGTGTCCCACTTAACTCCTATTTTAGACCACTCCCACGCCTTTCCCCTCTTTTAACAATGCCATCTTTTAACATTTACCAAGGTAGAAAAAAATCAGCCAATGATATACAAGATGATTGCTTTTGTTTAAAAAAATTAATGGATCCATTCAAATCAGATTAAGATTAATCTTCATTTGCCCGCATTAATTAAAGTCACCAACTGCAAATAGAGAACTAATTAAACACTTTTTTTAAGCAACAAAGATAGATCTGTTTTTCACATCATTACCCTGTTCAAATTTAGAAAGAAAATGTTAAAAAGAATTCATGAATTCAAATGTCCTAAAATCTAAAATAAATAAAAAAAATCAATTAATTTTGGCTTAGGGAAACCAGTCCAAAAATATTAAAAATATTGAGATCATTGATAAAAATCGTATTAGTGGCAGTTTTGCGTCATATAGTTTCTGTTTTTAAATGGTTGATAATATTATTTTAATATATTTAAAAATATATATATTTTTAAAAAACATATTCACAGTTAACGAACACATAAAATAATAACTGCAACCAACAACCTGCTCCCCAAAGCTGCTGTGTCCTAACTAATCAAGCACTAAAAAATCTCACAACTTGCTTCACTTCACAAACATCATTCTCCGAGTACTTACACAGACACTCTCTCCCTCCCTCACTCCCTCCCTCCCTCTCTGTGAAGAAGAGGCTAATATGGGATCAGTGTCGCTAAAAATAGGAGATGGAACAGCCAGATTCAAGAGAGCAAGTTTCTGTTCATCAGCAGTGAACATTCTTATGCTCTTCTCTGTACTAACCACTAATCTTTTTGCATTATATGCCTTCACATCTTCTCCAAAAGACCATCAAACTCACCTCTTTCACAATCCCCATAAAAATATATCTTTGATCTCTGAGCATGTCTCTTTAATACTAAGAGAGATCGCTGCTTCTCAAAAAAAGCTTGCCGGGATGGAGAAAGAGCTTCCGGGCTATGAAACTATGGATATTTCAAGGCCCAATATTGCAAGTGAGCTCAAATTGTTTTTGCAACACCATCAACTCCCTCTTGGCAAAGATTCAAGAACTGGGATCACTGAAATGGTGGCTTCTGTGGGTCATTCTTGTGAGAAATCTGCAGACTTGTTGTCTCAGTATATGGCTTACAAGGTTTCTGGGCCCTGTCCTGGTGATTGGAGCCTTGGCCAGAAGTTGATTTTGCGTGGATGCGAGCCTTTGCCCAGAAGGAGATGCTTTGCAAAGTCTGTTCAAAAGGTGGGTCTTTATCGCTTTCCTGTTTCTCTTTGGAAACCTGTTAGTGAAAAGATTTTAACTTGGAGTGGTCTTGGTTGCAAGAATCTTGAGTGCTTGAATAGAAAGAAGTTGAGCAGGGATTGTGTTGGTTGCTTTAATATTACTAGTGGTTATGAGACTCAAAGGTTTGTTAAAGCTCGAGGCAAGAATGATTTTATCATTGATGATGTGTTAGCTTTAGCAAGTGGGGGAATTAGAATTGGATTTGATATTGGTGGTGGGTCTGGGACTTTTGCTGCTAGGATGGCAGAGAGAAATGTGACTGTGATTACTAATACTTTGAATGTGGATGCTCCATTTAGTGAATTTATTGCAGCAAGAGGGCTTTTCCCTTTGTATTTGAGTTTAGATCACAGGTTCCCTTTCTATGACAATGTTTTCGATTTAATTCATGCTTCTAGTGGATTGGATGGAGGGGACAAACCTGAAAAACTGGAGTTCCTAATGTTTGACATCGATCGAATTCTGAGGGCTGGTGGATTGTTTTGGTTGGATAACTTCTACTGTGGAGATGATGAGAAGAAGACAGCTTTGACTCGACTGATTGAGCGGTTTGGGTATAAGAAGCTGAAATGGGTTGTGGGAGAGAAGATAGACACAGCTGGGTCAGGGAAATCAGAAGTTTATTTGTCTGCTGTACTACAAAAGCCAGCAAGAGTGTGATGATTACTGGAGTTTTTGCAGGAAACTGAAAGAGGTGAGAGTTTTGCTTCCATTTCTAGCTTTGTTCACACAGCATTTTGTGTGAGTTCATCGACTCAAACATTTTCTTAAATTCGTTTCAACATGCAATAAGTGCATCGATTATTACTTCTCTCAACTGTAAACCGGCATTAGGAGATGATGTTTGTGCTTTGTAATCTAGTAACTGGTTTATCTTTTACTGTATTTTAGGGGAGTTAACTATCCAAGCTAAAAGAAATGTTAGGAAATGGAAAATTCAGTGTATAATAACTATCCATCTTTAAAGTGCAAGTTCGTGATGTTTCTTTCCATTCACATTGCAGTTCCAAGTTTGAATTTGATAACTATCCATCTTCATGGGTTCTAATTGGGAAACTGTCTTAGGTAATGATAAGGGGAGTGGCTTAACCGGTGGTTACAAGTCTTGACTTGCGTTCACCTAGTTTCTGGCTTGTTCCTTACCTTCTACTTTTCTCTTTAGCAGACCGACTACTTGATATGTGAGTACCAGAGTTCATTGGGGAAGTCAAGAGCATATGAATGTAATAATGCTTGGAACTAGGAAGTACTAGTTCTAGATTTTAGTTATAGGGAAACATGATAATCACTTTTAAGATATTGATTCGTAGGGAAGATTTTGGTATCCTTCCGCAAACGGATATTGACAATATTCCAATTCATCTTTGTGGCAGTGGCATTGCATTCTTGTATGTGCACAAGCTGTTCCCTTCATTTCAGAGTTGTGTTTGGCTTTAGAGTTAAAGCGAGCTAAATGGTAAATTCTTTAACAATTAACCTCCCTTAGCCTCGTTTGATAATTTTGTAAGGAAAGAGGAGGTAAAAGTTACGGGGCTAAACTTGAACTTGACCTCTTATTCTCATGTGTTTCCAAATGAAAAACATAATTCATTTAGGAACGACTGGTTGCTGCAACCTCGTTTCTAAACAGGCCTTTATCCCGATCCAAATATTAGTGTTTCCCTCTTCTGGATTGGGTACGATGGTCCGGCGCTTTTGGGCAATCCCTTGGATAAGTGCACTTGTCCATTGCAGTTGAATATATAGCAATGGAATACATGAACAGAATAAAAAGCATGGCCCTGCAAGCTAACTATTCTAGGAAGACCATTAATTCTCAGGTGTCCTGTAATGAATGAAATTTACTAAATCATCTGTGAACCCTCCGAGTCTGGTTTCTCTTGGTAGGTTAAAAAGATGCTGTGGGCAGATGGCAGCTGGAGCTGGCTTTTTGGATATAATTTGCTGGCTTTTCCATAAGGGGAGGGACGTAGGAGTTTTACTATATTTACTCCTTTTCACCGTCCATCACAAGTGGTTTCAAACGTTGAGGTGATGTATAATCAATGCTGTATGGTTCTTTTCCTTGCTTTGCTTTAATTTTCTTCTGCCAATGTATGAATCGACGGCGGGACTTTTTAGAAATTTTGAAGCTCCTCCAACTTGATAATTTAATACCTTATCTGCAAGATATTAACTGCTACTGTCCTGTCAGGGGAAATACTTCGATTTCCAACTGGTGCGGCAGTCCTAGGCCCACCTAAGAGCCTATTGTTAGCTCAAAAGGAGTTAGGCTCTAAACCTAACCTAATTCAATACTCCAGTCATAATTAACTCAGGTTAATTTTGATTAATTAAAACAATATAGTTTTAAAATTCTTCTTAAAATTAAACAAAACCTTAACTAAATCAACCGTGCCATACAGTGATGTAGATTTTGTAGGCACAACGTACCCTGTCAAGAGTTTGCGATGGCCTATAAGCATCCTATTTTTCACACCAAAAAAGAGTTATTTTTTGGAAACTTCCAAGACCTAGCCCGAGTTACTATACTCAAGTGATGTATTAAGCAAAGCAACACAGACATATCTCTTAATTACCATGTTAATATATTATAAGCTAGTAGTAATGTCTTGGGCTTCTGTAGAAGAATGTATAATCCATCATCCCATTAATTATAATAAGTTCAACTAACATACATATCTAATCATATATCAGGATAGACCTGGACAGAGTGGAGGCTGAATTGGAGGCTGAATTGGAAGTGCCCACATGACTCACCCTCACCGCTAGGGTGAGATATGAAATAAGTTCGCCGGGAAAGCTTGCTTTAGGTTTGAACAGGGGAGGAACCATTCCGATAACGTTCTTCTCCACCAGGTGGGAAAACGTCCATTTAGTTGCGAGGGGGCATGACTTAGCTGAAGAAGTTTTATCAAGCATGGATACCCTCTGTGATGGGGGCATTGATGCCTTGGATGTTGGCGCTGTTGAGAAGCTTCATTCCCTCCTCACTCATCTGCTGAACTTCTGAAGGTGACAGAATCCTAATGCAGCGAACACAGCCAACGAATTCCCTGCACAAGCACATCAAACTTAGGCCTTGAAATAGAAAGGACTTCTTTGCTATCTACACACAAAGAATATATAACCACAAGCAAACCAGCAAGAAATTGGAAAGGGCAAAATGACACTTACTCCCAAGGATCATCACCTATGAGTAGAACATCATTCTCGTAGTCCACATATACTAATTTCCACCCAGAACCTTTAGGGTTATTTAGCAGCCCATCAAGTCCAAACATGCATTCAATAGCGGAGCATAGTTCTTCATAATTTTTGAAACTTGAGACATCAATTGACCTCCCAACAGACCCTGTCTTCTGAACCTGTAAACCATAAACAATGTTAGCACCCAACATTCGAGTAAATGAAATGTAATAAAATCATGGGAAAAAAACATCCAAATGCCCTCAATCTCACACGCAAACATGCAGAGACTAAAAACCTGAACAAAGGTAACGTTTAAGGTATGATTTTACTAGATAAAGTCTTCCATTTTGGAATAATTATGCTAATAATCTGATGTATATGACCCAAGCAGATTGTTACCAAAGATCTTTTTATTTACAACACAATCATGCATACCTTGGTATATGTGCGCACACGTGGGGCTACTTGCTGCCATGAGTTATTCTGGAGCAGATTGCTATTATCAAATTCAATGTTGCTTGAAGATGTGCCACCTGAGTTGTCAGGAAAGTCTTGCCGTGAGAAAGCTTGGGAATCTGCTAGGCTTGCTGAGGTAATCTGAGACTGAACATCCTGGCTTGAGCTGAGGTTGCCAACTAGACAATCTGAAGCATTCTGCAAATCAGCATCCTTTAATGTGCAGAACTCATCTAGAATAGCACTTGAGACAGACCGATCATACACAGAACCACCACCATTGCTAGCATCAATGTTAAGAGAACCATAAATTCCACTTTGATCATTGCTCTCGTCAGATGAATCCTTCACTGCACCTGAGTTGAAGCTACATGGCTCTTGCTGAGTCAAAGGAATCAATTGGTTCGCTTCGGATAAAATTCTCAAATTGCTCATCTGATGATCCCAGGCATCTTGATGCATAAAAGGTAAAGAGGGATCTTGTAATCCAAACATAGACAACGGTCCTGATCTATACATACTGTCAATAGACATTGGATGTGATATCCATTCGCCTGCATCTAGAAATGGAAGAGAGCAGTTTGGTGTAGTGGCATCAGCTAGAGATGCACGGATCTGTTGGGAATTAAGTTGCGATGACTCTGTAAGTGCCTGCATAGGCCAGAGGCTGGCTTGTAATTGTGACTGGCCCTGATTCTGATTTTGGAACACCAGATGATTTGTGGCATTCTGCTGAATCATAGGACACGAGATTGGTTTTTGCACAATGCACTCTCCTGTTGAGGTTGGCTGGCTTAACTGATCTGGCAAATGCTCAGGTTCTGCTTTGAATTTCCCATCAACAACTCCAACTGACGCTTGATTTTCAACTTTGCTCAAAGAAAGTGACTTCCCAGCTACATTTGCTTTTGATGAAGATGAGTTCATGGCATTGGATTGGTCTAGACAGATCTGGGAATAGTTTTGGTTTTCTATGGGCGTAATTCCTGACTGGTTTAGCTGAGGCGTCTGATTAATTGCTGCCTGCATGTTCTTAACATCTAATGAAGCCACCTTCACAGCAGATACTTCTGGTAGTGCAGTTCCACAGATTCCAGGATAGTTAACAGCTTGAGGTTTCATTAGCATGTTAATCAGTTGTTCAGAATATATGTTTGACATTGAAGCGTATGGAAGACTTGCATTTCCACTCCCTGGAAGCAATGCAAGAGGCTTTTTTACCAAACCCCCCCATTCTGTATCTCCTGGAAGGACAAACAGCATAAAATGAATTTTCAACAAGTTTTCCTAACTGGAAAAAAAAAAACTAGCAAAATGCTCACCTAAAAATCCAGACTGCAAGGGTCGTTTGAGACCAGAAGTCAGAGAGGGAAAAATAAAGAGACTTTCAGGAGTCTCAATTTCCCATGAACTAACCCTGTTCTGCTTATCAGAACACCCAGGCTCATCCCACTCTACCTGTTTGTAAGACAGATATGAAAATCAATGGCAAATTGGCGAAGCAGAGAAACAATAACATAATACTAACATCACTGCAAAAGAAAATGATTTGGCCAGATCAACAAGTAGCCTAATCTACCTGAAGATTCCGCCACTTAGAACCAGGCCACCTCAGTGGATCTAAGTCACTAATACCAACTATTGTGCCCATATATCTGTGGAATAGATTACAGACAGTTAATAATAAACATTAAGACAGATAAATGTTCAGAGCCCTGAGCATGGAATTAAAACATAGATGACTTTGAACTTCGCAGAAAAAATAGAATGTGCTTGTCCTTGTCACGATGCAGAAATCTAAATGGGGTTACTTAATGAATTAAGCAGTTGATTGAAATTCATGATTGTTATTCGTGCAGATGCGTTACCTATACCCGCATAATTAAAGATGTAAGAGGACTCAGAACTCAGAATATGACCTGCGTTTTCCAGACTCTTCTGTCTCAAACATCATTCCAAATCTCATACCAACTGAGACTTGAGTCCCAAATACAGTTTTCCGGAATTTAATCAATGGAATGACAAAGTCTGAAGGGCATGCCCTGTGAATTGCAGGAAGCAGTAACCACTAATTAGAGTCAGAAACCAAAATAAAAAGGGCAAAGGTCAAAGACAAGTAGGATTTGATTGTAAATTTAACAAACCTTGGATTGTAAAAAATGGTGAATGGGCTACGATTGCCAGCAGCATGAGCTGCAGCAGCAAGGACACCAATGTGCATGCTATCAGCAGATAGAACTGATGATGGTAATGTTGTTTGTTGACGGTTTGCATGCCTCACACCCACCATCAAGTGGGACTTTTCATTCCTGAAATTACAGAGGATGAGTTGCTTTAAGATCATTATGGTGAGTTGTCAAAATCCATGAAGATTACCTATGACTAATTGTTTAACACAATTTTCTTAACAATTAAATGCGGTCAAATAGCATAGCAGAGCTTCTCAACACTTGGAATAAAAACCGAAGCTTCTTTTCTATTGAGAATTCATTCAAAAATAAAAATAATGAACTTACCTGATAAATTATTGGTTATTTTTGTAAAGCTAATTTAAGAAGACAAGTTTCTGCAGCATCCAAGGAAAATCTGAATTCGAATGGTATAACTTACCTGATAAACAGAACAGAATCACCTGCTTTAAGCCTTTTTGAACCAACAAATAAGCTCCACCCAGTTGTAAGAAGGTGTCGCTTTGGCTGCCCTGCATGAAAGGAAGGGAAAGGAGGATTAAGCATATAGCCAGAACAAGGTCAATGCTCAGGTAAAAACAAAAAAAAAATTAAATGCCATCATTTTTATGGGCTAATTTTACTAGATTTTAGGGGTGAAGAACATCTTATAGGCCAAAGTTTCCACTGAACAAAGATACTCATACTTCTGGTTCTCTAAATATAAGGTCTTCGTCAAATAAATTACAACTACAACGCAGATGGCTCCTCACCGCGGTATATATGGCGAAATGTCCAGGTATTATCATGCAAGTCCCTGACAACAAGCTCCTGAGATGGTGGTTGCATTGAGTAATCCTGAGACGAGCAAAATTTAATATAACAGCTCCCTATTTCATCGAGGCTTGCAAGTAATTTCAAATTAGCAAGATTAGCTTACCAATGGAGGGAAGAGCTTTTCTGCTGCCCTGCGTGGCACTGAGAACCCACCATGTGTACTTGTATCACTAGCGGTCAAAGCTTTGCAGAAAAATTCACTCGGATGCTTGCTGGGCTTTAGCCCAAAATCTGGTACAGGGAAGACGTCTTTTTCCTACATGAAGGTCGGATTCATTTATTTCGAGGCTGAATTAAGGGATAAGCAAATGGGAAGAAGTTCGATGAATTGACAGTGCTTAAGCTTTACAGAGTTCACTGGTTGAAGACTCATTTGAGCATGGATTTCATCTGTATCTTTGTCTGCCTATCAGGAAAAGGTAAATCACAGGTAAAAAACTTATCTTCTAACAGGCAGAGTGTACACTGGTACATATATATCAAAAGAAAAGCAAAGAAGAATCAGAAGAAAAAATAGCATACATGAAGGGTAACATTGTGAACTTGGCACAGTAACTGAGAAGGGAGATTTGGGTAGTTGGGGATCTGTGAAGTAGCTGATCTCTTAGTGGAAACGGCCACCTATACATGGAAATAAAATGTCCATCAGTTCAGCAAATCAAAGATTGAATAATCAGCAGCATAACAAGGCTTCCATAACCTTGGAATCATGGTTTTTAATTTCTTTTAAAACCACCATGGTCCCACTCTTCCCAGAATAAAGTCCTAATTTACTATCAGTTGGTGTTTTGGAATTGTATGGTTGATACACTGCAAATGAAAAGTCACCCCGTTCGTCAAAAAAGAAAAATCATCACACTTAACAAGAGAACAACCTCCATAACGCAATTTAGTACAGTAGAAACCTCTTATGATCGTGCTTCGTATCGATAAATAATCATAAGGGCAGAAAGGGTCAAGATTGAAAGAGATAAATTCAAACCTGCTCGCTGTGTCCTTGAGGGAAATAATACACCAGACTTCCAACCTGGGGCAAGGAAACTAGCGGACCTGCACAAGCGTACCACAGCTCCGAGTTTATTGCCTTCCGTGTCCCTGAAATCATGCACAACAAAATCAAAAGCATAAGACACGCACTTGGACAAAAGAGCACTGTTTTTGGACATGTACTTATGCAGAAAGTTAAGCCTTCATGTTAAAGACTCATCCTTTACCGGATCATTTCAGCCCGTAAGTGATAACAATAATAAAAAGTCAAAACTTTTTTGAGAAACAAGGATTTCAGTGACATGAAACTAACCAGACTGGTCTTGAAATTCTTTCAACAGCTTCATTTCCTCGAGCAGATTTGTTTGAGCTCCATTAATAACCCCTCCTGTTTTGATTTTCTCTTCAGCAGAACCCATCTTCTGCTTCTCTGTGTTGGTAAGTACTGTCTACCACACAGCCAGAGCACCTCAATAGAAAAATTCCATCTTTACCTCAACTCAAACCCCTTGATTACAGGAACCCCCATCAAACAACAAAAAAGTACAGCATTAAAATCACAAGCCTGTGTTCCTCCAAAAGAAGCTAAACTTTTAAGACCAGCCCATGTCAAGGAATCTTAAATTCACTAATGGACCAATCCAATTGGGCAAAAGAGAGAAACAAACACCCTCTTGTGGGGAGTCCTTGATAATCCAAAATCAAGGAAGACAGCCAGCAAAAAGGTATTCACTAGACTAGATAGAGTTTTTTTAAGTTGTGGGGGCAGAAAAGGAGAGCTTTTTATTGACACGGCAAAAACCGAAAGCTTTGATGCATCAAAGCACGCGAAGAAAAGCATGAGTGTGGTGGTGGTCTTGTAGCTATTATGCATTCGACTTTTCATTGAAACCACTGATCTCCATCTATCATTATCAAGAAATCCAAAAAACAAAAAGAAAATTTTCTATCTCTTAAATTTATATCTCTGTAAATGTGAAGCAGTGGCAGCCGTATTTGCTTGAAAGTAGAAAGAGGGTGCATGCTATTAACCTGCACTCCAACTTTCCGGAAATGGCTCTCTCTTTGCAGCTTTAAACTGTTTTAAGGAAGACCAAGTTAAAACAAAAGTAAAAGATGCAATAAATAAAATAAAAATAATCGCAGTAAGAGGTGAACACGAAATCAAGTACAGCAGAGAGTGATAGCGACAAGAAATAATAGTTTTTCTAAAGAGGAGGGAGGGAAGAAAGAATGTGAAGGTGGCGCATTTTAGCACGTGAATACGAGGATTTACGAGGGGTATTCTTCTGGGGGAAACCTTAAAGTAATCTCTCTACCTTTAATTGATTCTTAATGTAGTCCTCAAACAAACTATTTTATCAATTGAGTCCTTCACCTATCGATCAACACAGATTTGTAACGTGGAACTTTTAATTTTCTTCAAGATATTTTATCATGAATAGAAAGATATGAACAAAAGATGTTATGTTATTACCTCAGAGTCTGAGTTATGGAGTGGTGGGACTTTACCTCTTAATTCAACGTTTATCCATAATATTTTTTTAATATATTTTGAATCATTTTGATTCGTTGAATTTTAAAATAATTTTTTTAAAATATATATATATATATTATTTTAATATATTTCGACAAGAAAAGTACTTTAAAAAATAACCACAATCACATTTCTAAATAAATTTTATATATGTTTTCATCGATTGTATTGATATATAGTTAGGATTAGTAATGTGATTTTTATTATATTTGCTGTCCGCATGATATTTTCTTGAGAGAAGTTTAACATTTACAGGTTTCATGCATAAAACATTTAAGATATGTTTTAATATTGTGATAACTTTTATAATTATAATTTAAAAAAATAGTATTTAATGAGACTTTGCATAAATACAGTGCAAAACACTTTCAAAAATATATTTCAAGTAAAACATTGTTTTAACTTTAAACCACATCTCATCACTTTACCAAATCGATCTTTAATTTAATGTTCAATGGAGAGTTTTGAATTTTTTTAGCTTTGTGATATTGTTGTCTGATTTTTTTTATTATAATTAATGTGAATGTCTGGGTCAACTTGCACGCACCTTAATTAATCTCACGAGTTTTAAAGTTAATGACCATACAAACCTCTAGGATCTAATTTCTTAATGTATAAACTAGTTGCTGTATATATTTCTTTCAGCAAAATCATACTACAAGATATTTTTGTTCTCGCTCAAATAGCCTTGATTAAGTATGATGACTTGATTGATAATATTCTTAGTTTGGAAACCTAAATAATTAATAATTGGTGGCTAATTTGGGTAGTAGACTCCATTCCTCTCCTCTAAACCTTGGATTTTGGCTTTTTACTATATGGATCTTGTTGTGCTTTTTGATCACCTTTACATTTCACCTACTCTGTCAAGGCAAATTTTGGTCTGTTTATTATATGTTTATGGAATCTTGATTGTTTGGAAATTCAAAAGGTAGGAACAGGGAAGTGCTTTTATATTCCTGTATGCTTTTGGAGTCTGATTGTCCTAACCACTGCCCATGCATGCGGAATAATAAAAAAAATATGGATGAAATTTGTATAAGTTTATGTTATATTTTGTTTAATTTTTATTAAATAAAATAGATGGTGGTGAGATTCGAACTTATAATTTTTTGATTAACAATACTCTAATATCATATCAAATAATTATCTCAATTTAAAAACTCAAATTATAAAACGAGGTATTGTAATATAGTTTATATAATCCTTTAATACAAGCCAATCAGGGAGGCACATCATGACATTAAAGCGATATATATATCATGTCCTCGCGTTCATTGATGCACGACATCATTTGACTTCAAGGTTTATTTACATTTTTTTTTGTTTTATGTATTTGTTCTTGTTTGTGAAACCACGTGTAAGGTCATGGAATCCTCGAGGATTGTATTAAAAAAATGTAAACTAAAGGGATAGCGGTTTTACTATGTGCTTATTTAATATTCACTCTCTCAATAATCATTATAGATTTGAACAGTATTTAAAAAAATCAATTTAGTCCTTGGGTTTTTGTTATGCACAATCAAACTCCTTTTAAGCCCAAAACAATAGATAGTTAGTTCAATTTTTTTAAGAGACACCAAAGTAAAAAACACAAACAAAATAGTTTAGCACCCCATCTTTTTAATTTAGCAGGTGACCAATCCTTTAAGTTTTTTGAAATTCAATTTTCACGCCAGACATTTTTTTCCATCATTTTTCAGTTTTTTTTTTAGATGATAGAGAGAGCTCATCGAATTCCGACCTAGAGAAATGAAGCTCATTGCTGACACCAATTTTGACCATCAAATTAATTAAAATTAACATTAACAGGTTTCATTAGGTGGAGAAAGTCTCGTGGTTGTTGTTTTGGGCCTTAATACAGCCTAAGAAAACAAGATTTAAGTTGAGGATAATATATTTTTTTTTGTTTGATTTTGTATTTGGATCTATTTTTGGTTTACTAAATTGAGAGGTTGATTTCTTAATGTTATAAGGGTGTTTGTATTGTATTTTTTTAGTTAAAATATAGTTTTATTATTTGTTATTAATGATCTGTCCTTGTCCTCCATGGTTTTCTTTTTTTTTTAAAGTTTCTTGTAAAAAAACTGGCAAACAATTTATTGCCATATAAATCTATTAAATAAAAAAATAATATACAAGATAAAAAAATATACTGAATTTGATGACATGCATGACCAGCGTCACAAGTTTGGTTGGCTCACCCGAAATTGCATGGTGTTTTTTTTTTAACTTAGTGTTGGTTTTTTATTATTTTCATCATTGAGCATTGAATTAATTAGAGATTTAGCTTTTCAATTTGTTTTTATTTTAATATTATTCTTATAAGTTTTATATGTCAACCCGAGTAGATCAAGTGCATTCACATCACAGTATAAAATAAAAAATATCATTTTATTATGCAATTGGTTTTAAATTCAATATCAAGATCTTTTTTTTTTAAGAAATGCGTTAACAATACTTATAGTAATAATGGTTGGTTCGGTAATGAAATTTCACGCAGGAATGAAAAAATTGGACTGTGATCTCGAGATCCTCTAAGAAAAAAAAAGACGACGAGAGTTGTAAAATAATTTATTTTTTCATGATAGCGTGTTTGGGAATGTGATTATTGTTGTTTTTTAAAGTGCTTTACACTCAGAAAAGTATGTCAATAATATTTTTTTATTTTATAAAAATTATTTTTGAGATCAGTATATCAAAATATATTAATTTAAAATAAAAAAATTTTAAATTTTTAAAAAAATACTTTTCAAATGCATTGCCAAACACCATATGAAAATAAATGGTATTGATAGATTGATAGATTTAATTGAAGTGAATATATTACTTCAGAATAATTAATTTTTAAATAAAATTATAAAAAATATATCCACCTTAAAAAAAAAATCATCATCATCACGGATTAGCATATGTTAAACATCAAATCAAAACATCAAAGTTAATCTGAATATAAAAAACAACCCAGACCTTATACAAAATTTACGAGCAGCGTTAGGATTTAAATGATCTAAATACATTAATTATATAAAAAATATAACAAGTAATATAAGGGCGTGTTTGTTTGTTTACGCGACAAACCACGCAATAAATGAATTTTCCTACAACGAAATCCTGAGCGAGAAGACAGAAGTGAGCATTTGACTGCATAGCAATTGGAATTACAAGGTATTTCTGGCCTCGAAGACTGAGATTGGTTGGCTGAGAAATGAAAGCACCAAAGTGAATCCAAGAAGGAAAAAAGAGAGGGCCATGCCGTGTTCATGAATTGCTATCACGAGGGGAACATCACTTGTTTTTTTAAAGTAATTTTTATTCTAAATATATTAAAATAATATTTTTTTACTTTTAAAAAATTATTTTTCAAATAGCACATCAAAATAATTTTAAAAAATCAAAAAAATATCAATTTAAAAAAAAAATAAACTTTTTTTAAAATCACGTACAAAATATAATGCCAAACTCACCGAAGCATGTCATTGCTGCTGTTGCATGGTTGAAGACGCGTGGGCAAAAGCGTCACGCAAGGTTCTCAATTTATTATGATTTCTTCTCTATCAATAAAATAGCAAGTCCAGCCTGCCACCATCAGTGGGCCCATCCCAAGAGAATAAAGAGCTCATCATCCTTTCCAGTGAAAAGAGAAAAAACTCGAGGACGACTTTCCTGAACTTGTCTTCTAGTCAAGCACCATGCCAAGAGTATCTTACAGGCTTTTCGATTCAGGCCTGGCTGTGTTTTTTAATATTATGATAGTTTTCTAGTTATAATTTAAAAAATATATATATTTTTAAAAATATATTTCTGGTTAAGATTATTATCATATAAATTTTTTTATTTGTATGTAAAATAAATAATTATTTAAGTTTTTTATAAAATAAAGATTTTAAACGTGAGATTTAGAGTAGATGCATGAGTTGTTTGACTAACCAGGCAATTTTTTTTTTATCTGAATGGTTAAAATTACTAAAATACCGAAAGGTATCCAAGCCCTGAAATAAAAAACAGATCCATGCTTCAATGCTTCAAGGTCACATCCAGGCAGAGACAAGGTTATATCCTTAAAATAACCTCCACATCTTCCTTAATCTCAATAAATGTAACTTTTAGGGGCTGGTATGACATTTAATAAATTATATTTAATCTTTAAAAATTTCAAGTTTAGAGTTTTTTAAAATTGATAAAAACACATATCAACCTATAGAAAAAATGTAATATGAAAATATAATTTAATAATATTTAATGCTCAAACAGATAAAAAAAATACTCATTAATACTAAAAAAACAAACAATGACTATTAGCTCAATTAGTAATATAATAACGATTGTTTTTAAAATATTTTTTATTTGATGCACATAATTTTTTTATTTTTATTTCACCAATCATTACTGATAATTTAATTATTTTTCCATTTAATATCTAACTTTTCAATCTGTTATAATATCATATCCTTACAAACCAATCTCTACATCTTTAAAAATTAAGATTATAATAATTATTCTTTTTTATTTTCTTAATATCCTCCCCAACAGAGCCTTAGATTTTAGAAGACGCAAACACAATGCAGTGGTAGTTTTGTAATAAAGTTAGCATACGAGGACACTTTAACTACCTCTACCCGCCCAAGAAAAAACAAATCAAAAAAATCAAATCAACCCTGTCTTCTCTCTTCTCTCTACCTGTCCTCTCCCTGGAAAACATGAACCCCGATGATGTTCGGCAAGGCAGTCCCAGAGACCCATCCCTGGGGCAGTGATTTTTTTTCACTCTGGTCGGACATTCCACGGAATGCATATCATGTATTGCCTGATTTATTAGAACAATCCAATTTTCATTCTTTGATGTTCTTGAATTCATACAGGACAGGGATATCTGTTAGTTTGAAAATAACTAACAGATCTCTTAGTAAATAGTTACAGTTTCAAAAAAAATAAACTCAGTAAAAATTATATATTTTAATAAAATATATGCAAAATTATAAAATATTAATTAATTAAACATTTTCAAAGCTATAATTAAAACGAATCGCAATTTTAACCACGTCTTGCATACTGCTCTGAACGGCTGCACCTCCAGATTTGACAGTCCAAGGATCGCCACTTGATGCCCACACAAATTTATACGGAGGTGGAGTATGATCGGACGGCCGAGACGTGACGCTAAAATCGAGTGGCACGCGGAGTTGAAAACACTAGTTACGGACCCCGCGCAATGCCTCGGGTCAATTATTTTTTGTATTTTATAAAAAATCAAGATCTAAAAAAGTTAGGTTTTTTTATAAAGTTATACCCAAGAGTCTTAGATTTAATTGTAACGCTTGACCCAAAAATAATATTTATAATATTAATAATAACATTAAACTTGAGTTAACCCTTAGCATAAAAGTGTCTAGAATGCAATATCAGACCCAATAGCATTGGACGTGTGTCTGACTGCAAGGTCATGTCATAAAAGTGTAATAATTAAATATATTAGTTAAACAAATAAAGGAAAAAAAAAACAAATAGGAAGAAAAAAACTAATGAAGAAAAAAAATATGAATTAAATGTGTTAATTCTTCAAATCAGGTTAACCCGTCATACCTTGAATTCACATCGTGAAAGTTTGATAATTAAAAAGGAAAAAACAAATTAATGGGTTAACCCATAATTAACTGAGCTAACTTGTCAAACTAGGCTAGCTTGTCAAATCCGGAATCCGTGTCAAGAAAGTTTTATAACTAAATAGAAAAAAAAATTAACATTAAAAATTTAAATTAAACAAAAAAATTAATTAAAAATAAAAAAATAAATGACATAAACCTTTTAACTATGGATTGCACTGTGCAGTCCACAGTCAAAGGCATAAAAACAACAAAAAAACAAAAACAAAAACTAAAGGCATCAGTCGAGAACTACTTATAAAAAAATTTAATATTAATAAACTAAATTAATGAAATAAAATTAATTAAAAAGAAAAAAACCTCTAAGAAGAAAAAAAACTAAATAGAAATAAATTTAACATCAACAAACTAAACTAAATGAAATAAATTAAAAAGAAAAAAAGCAAAAAAAAATTACAGGTTAACTCGTCAAATTAGGTTAACCCGTTAAACCTGTGATTCGTGTCATGAATGTCTGGTAACTAATAAAAAAAAGTGAAAATTAAGAAACCGAACCAAACAAAAAAAATTAATTAAAACGAAAAAAAACCTGGGTTAACTCGTCAAACCATGTTAAACCGTTAAACTCAGGATCTGTGTCATGAAAGTCTGATAACTAAATAAAAAAATTAAACATTAACAAACTAAATTAAACAAAAACAATTTATGACAATAATAAAAAAAAAAAATTGACGGTCAACCCATAATTAACTGGGTTTACCTGTGAAACCAGGCTAGCCCGTGAAACTCGGGATATGTGTCATAAAAGTTTGATAACTAAATAGAAAAAAATTAGTATTAACAAACTAAATTAAATGAAAAAAATTAATGAAAAAGCAAAAAAAAATTCTTGGTTAACTTGTCAAACCAGGTTAACCCGTTAAATCCGGAAAACGTGTCATGAAAGTCTGATAACTAAATAAAAAAATTTAATATTAATAAACTAAATTAAATTAAACAAAAAAATTTGTTAAAAGAAAAAAACAAAGAAATAAGCAAAAAAATAATCCCGAAAGGCATAAAAAAAAGTTAAAAAAATGAGACAACTTAAAAAAAAACCTAAAGCATCAGTGTTTTACTGTGGACTGCACTGTGCAGTCCACAATAAAACACTGATCCCTTTTAGTATATGTTACAATTAATTAAAAGGAAAAAAAGCAAAAAAAAATTCAGGTTAACTCGTCAAATCCGAGATCCGTGTCATGAAAATCTGATAATTAAATGAAAAATTAACATTAATAAAAAAAATTCATTAAAAGAAAAAAACAAAAAAAACCCATAAAGGCTAGAAAACGAAAAAAAAAGAGAGAAAAAAAAAGAAGAAGACAATTCAGTGTTTCACCGTGGACTTGCACAGTGAAACACTGAGCAATTTTAGTTTATTGTCAATTAACAAACTAAACTAAATGAAAAAAATTAATTAAAAAAATCCAGGTTAATTCACCAAATCAGGTTAACCCGTTAAACCCGGGATCCGTGTCATGAAAGTTTGATTACTAAATAAAAAAATTAACATTAACAAACTAAATTAAAAAAAAATTATTAAAATAAAAAAACAAAAAAAAATTGACAGCCCGTGAAACCAGGTTAACCCGTGAAACCTGAAATACGTGTCATGAAAGTCTAATAACTAAATAAAAAGAAAAAAAAGCAAAAAAAAAAATTTAGGTTAACTCGTCAAATCATGTTAACCTGTTAAACCCGGGATCTGTGTCATGAAAGTCTGATAACTGAATAAAAAAAATTTAGCATTAACAAAAAAAATTATTAAAAAAAAGCAAAAAAAAATCTAAAAGTGTAAAAAAAACCGGCTCATCTTTTACTAAATGGAAAGAAATTTAACATTAACAAACTAAAAAAAAATAATTAATTAAAAAGAAAAAAAACAAAAAACAAATTTATGGGTTAACTCGTCAAACCATGTTAACCTATTAAACCCAGGATCCGTGTCATGAAAGTCGGATAACTGAATAAAAAAATTTAACACTAACAAAAAAAATTATTAAAAAACTTTAAAAACATAAAAAAAAGACAGGGTTTATCTTTTAAATAGCTTTTTGTGTCAAAATACATGCCAATGATGTTTTTTTATTTTTTAAAAATTATTTTTGATATCAGCACATTAAAATGATTTGAAAACACTAAAAATATATTAATTTGAAATTAATAAAAAAATAAAAAAATTTTAAATTTTATTAAAAATACTTTTAAAACATAAAAATAAACAGATATAGACTGTATTGTTCAGTTGACAATTAAAAAATCAACCCTTTTTTAGTTATAGTTTAATTAATTTGAACTCTCTCCTCTCTCAGGACAGAATCTAGCTGCACACTGTTCGACGGCTTCGACACTTAACTCGCCGTACCAAGCACTTGATTTCTACAATAACATGGCTAATTCATATGCCCAGACACACCATTGATATTTTTCCACGTGAAATCACGGAAATGATCTTGTCTGATTTTACGAATGTGGGACCACCAAGCTGATCTTGTTATATTACGTGTTAATCCTATTTTATTGATATTTGACTCCACACGTAGATTAATTAAGCCATGAACATCAACTTAATCAAATCTCGTAGGTCGTATGATGGTGGGTCCTACCCTGGTGACATCACCTACAAGGTAGCCTTCTCATTGTCAATGGGCAGGGATCGGAAAGTGTTCACCTAATTGTTATCAAATCCTGCCGGCGGGTTAATCCGGTGATCAAGACCTGACCCAGGTCAGGTTTAAAATAACAGGACAGGTGTTGACAAAATTAAATGCTAAGTGACCTGGGAATCATTACGTGATGTAATCAAAACTCAGTTATGATATTTAAAAAAAAAAAACAATATTTTTTTTAATATTAAAATAAAATCATTTTAAATTAATTTATATTAATCTATTTGACCCGCTACTTGAATTATAAATCACATAAAAATTTAATAATGTTGATTCAGTAAAAA
>Ga0325414_1001534_pt1 | contig 22472 bp, 8 predicted proteins | sample PopdelMetagenome_8_FD_206183 | JGI IMG/M metagenome (GOLD analysis project Ga0325414, IMG submission 206183) | Populus deltoides microbial communities from Bellville, Georgia, United States - Leaf-PdKOR-R3 | ecosystem: Host-associated > Plants > Phyllosphere > Phylloplane/Leaf | place: USA... | reverse complement strand
AATGAAATTGAAAAAAAATATAATTTCATAAATTATCTCAAATAAAATAAATAATAATCAAAATAATAGAAATCAAATCTAAAAAATGAAAGATGAAGAAATTAAAATAATAATAATTAATATTTCATAAATTATTTCAAATAAAATAAGTAACAATAAAAAGAATGAGAACTAAATTTGATATATAAAAAATTTCAATAAAAAAAATGATAAAAGAAAAGCAAATAACAATTATAAAAATGAGGACCAAAGTTAATATAAAAATTAATTTTTAAGAGATGAAATTGAAAAATAAATATTAAAATATATATATATATATAAGCAATTAAAAGTTTGAGGATCAAATTTGATATAATCAACAAATAATATGATATTTTTAAATTTTCACAACTTCCAGAAAGTGTTTTCCGCCCAAATTTTCCAGGAAAACACTTTCCTGGAAACCAAGCCAAATTTTCCTTTGATTGGAAAGTGTTTTCCGTTGACCAACTTTTCTAATGGCAAATAAACACAGAAAAGTTTGGACGGGAAACCACTTTCCGGGAAACAAACATAACATAAAAGGAAAACACTTTCCTGGAAACCAAGCCAAATTTTCCTTTGATTGGAAAGTGTTTTCCGCTGAACAACTTTCTTAATTCCAAACAAAAACAGAAAAGTTTGGAAAGTAGTTTCCCGGAAACCAGTTTTCGGGAAACAAACACAGCCTTCAAGGAAATCACTTTCCAGCAAACAAACGAGGCTTGTAATTCAACTTAAACAAAATATCAAAATATTATGAAAGTAAAATATTTTAACACAAATATTTTAAAAGTAAAGCTAAGTCAATGTTATCAAGGCTAATGGGATCTAAAACATCTCTTATTTTGCTCAAATTCCTACAAAGTATAAACATGAAAAAAACAACATGAATATGAACCATATATATTAGTGATAAATCTAATTTTAAAAACATTAATATCATTGTTAATAAAAATAGTAATAATAATTTTCAATATTATTATTAATATCATTGTTATTGAAAATAGTGATGAAAAAGAGCTTTTTATACTTGAGTGATTTAATTAATTAAATTGAACCATGTTCCATTTGATTCAATGGCTTTCCAAGACCGAAACGAAATATGTGAAATGAAACTAGAACATTCCGGCCGAAATTTAACCGAAAAATCCGGAACGAACCGAGATTTGAAATGAGATGAAAATTGTTCCGTTTTGTTCCCTTTTTTTAATTGGTATGAAATGTTTTAGCCATTTTGGACGAAACGAAACAGAATTGACAACCTTACTCATAATTATTTAATCTATACTGCTTCCAGTCTAATAACCTGGGTCATGGTTTGAAAAATTAACAAACTTTGAAATCTTTTTTTGTCTTATATTTTTCTTTCAATATAGTCGTTCGACAATTTTTTTTTAATTTTTGGTTTTTTTTTGTTTTAACCCAATTATCAAATTTCTCGTACTTCTTTAAAACAAAAACATCTCCTGAGCTTTTTTTGCAGTTAAAAAAAAATTACCTCAACCTGTGGCTTCGCTCGAGCCACCAATCTACTAGTTAATAAATTACAAGATTGTATTTACATATAATAAAATAAATTCAAAAATATATAAATTAATAAATAAAAAAAGTCATTAAATCTAATTAAATACTAAAGCATGAAGTTATATTTATAATAAAAGTAAAAGATAGATGCGCAAATAAATAGTTTACTCTTTCTATCATTTTTATTTTATAGTTTTTCATTTATTTTATTATAAAGGTTAATTTTAGTTGTCAAGAAAAAAATATTTTTGTTTTTTTTATAAATGCATATATAATATACAAGCAAACAATTAATGGAAAAATTACAATATCTCTTTAAAGTATAATAAAAAATAAAACAAATAATGAAAAGTAGGGAAAAAAAGTCAGACGCTATTAGAATTGCTAGGCCAAGCTAGCACGCCAAATTGATTTTATTTTTTAGTTTTTTTTTTAAATAATTGTACGACATGTTGTTTGCCAAAACATACAACATGTCATCTACTGGACAAATACATGATAACTAAAAAGGTTGGGATTCAAGTTTATAGACTTTAAAATCCTATTTTTTAACTCATGTTCACCTAAAAACATCTTAAAATTACCCTTAGAACCTGAGTAAACTCAAACACCCTCTCATCACTCTAAAATTGAAAATTAAACGAATAAAAAAACTTTATAGAGTCCTATCAAATTGTTTCACATGGTTAAAGAGTAACACCATCTCTATTGAATTCCTCTCACAAATATAAACTCGTTGACACCATGATCCTTTTTTGTGGTTGAAACTTGGCCTTTTGATCATCTTTTCTTTCCAAAATTTTATAGCAACTCTTTCTTTTCACTCTCAACATTATAAAAAAACCTAAAGGATATTAGTCATTTATTATAGCCTCACTATGAATTAGCAGAGTGAATTATCTTTTTTTACCCTTTTTCAAACAAACTAAAAGCCTAGCTAGTGAGGGCAAAATCATATTTTTCAAGCGATCCATTGGGCATTACAACATTAGTTGAGGACAATTGGTCAGTACTCTTTTTTTCATAGTTGATTTACTTTGTTGCCTTTAAAAGCAAAAAAAAATGCACATCTTTGGTGCAAGGTTTTTTTTTTCTCTTTTTTATTATTATTTGTGATGTTGCCCAGAAAAAAACCAGAACAAATAAGAAAAAATTGAAAATCTAAAAAAAATATCAATGGAGAAAACATGAAGAATGCCTAAAAAATTGCTAAAGACTGGTTGAAGATCTAAATATCCAAGGTTGAAAAATTGACAGTTTAATTTTGACTAATAAAAGCCCTATTAACAAGAAAAATTCAATTTGTGAAGGAAAATTCAAAATTAAATATTTAAGGACTCAATTGGAATTTTACAGGGTTTAATTTAATTTATTGAGGGCTTAATTACAAGAAAAACTTATTTTTGCAGTCAATTTAGGCTTTAATTGGAAGAAATTGAACTCCAACGGTTAAATTGCAAATTTGAAGGGTTAATTTGGTCAAATTAGGGGTTTAATTGCATAAATATTGAAGTTTAATGAACAATTAGAGACTTGATTGGAGAAATCCAAAACCAAGAACCAAAACGAAAAAGTGTGTAAATGCATGGTTTGAAATTGATCAAATCAGGGGCTAAAATTAAAGATATTTGAAAGTTTGATAGTCAATTGAGTGTCAAAATGCACAAATCAGAAACTAAGGACCAAGATGAAAAAGACGTTGAATTTTGAGGCTGATAATTGAGTTTGACATGAGTGAAATTACAAGAAATTAAAAGTTTAGAAGATGATTATGGGTGCAATTAAAAAAATTACAAAAATAGAGACTAAATTGAAGTTTGTCAATCCCAAATTAAAAATAAGACGCATCATTTAGCCACTATTTAGCTTTTTCTTTGACAGTTTTAATTGATCAAAGAGGTACCTTTAAGCGAATGAAAGTGGAGTTTTTGACCACCTGTAAGCTGTAATCACCATCATTCAATTGAGAAACACCCCCCTCTACAAAAATCAACCACTCTCATCGAACATTTACATCCCATTTTCTTTAATGAAGTTAACAACATTTTGTCCCCGATCAGCCATTACTACATTTTCAAATTCTTGGCTGATTAAGTTGACACTTTCAAACGAATGAATATGGAGCTACAAACATTTAAATTTACACAGGTTAGATCTAAACAAAAGGTTTGCACCCTCTTTACCAACTTTAAGTGGTCTTCAATGACAATGACATCGGAGTTTCTTAGATGGAGCCTAAAAAGTAGGTAACTTAGTCATCAATGGTTGTGATCCCTATTTTACAAAACCACTAATCTTTTTCTTGTGTTCACACTTCAAGCCTTCTTAGTGGATTCTTATGAAATATTGGCCATGTTTCTTTCAAAATTAAAAGGCCAAGAACAAGCTTTCTGGTCTCCAAGTGTGGAAAAACCATAATAATCTTCAGAAACCAAGTTTATTGCAAAAACACCATTGTAAAACCAACATAAGTACAAACCTCACATCTATAAAACATACCCAAAACTCTCTTATTTTGATCAGAAGGCCAGGCTTTAATGAAAGAGGATCAATCTTTAATTAAATTTATAAAAATCCTAGTTTGAAACCCTATAACTAGCCCTTAAAAATGAACCAGAAAGCAAAAATAATGAAAAAATAGGAAAAAAAAGGAGAAAAAGGAACAAAAAGGGAGAAAATATTGATAATGAACCCCTAAGTGTGAAAACTCAAGAGCCTAGCACTAGGTTTCCTCAACTTTGAGAGAAAGTAGCAATCTTGAAAAAGAAAGGGCAACAACCATTATTAGAGCTTGAAGGGTATAAAACCTTAACTTAGTCTAGTAGATGATGTCCATGAAGCACATTTTTAGATTGTTCATGCATGTTTAATGATACTTCCAAGCATTTTTTTATATCATAATAATTGTGGTTTTGGTTTCAATTAGTACGTATAATGTTGACATTATTATTTAAATCTTGCTTGAAGCTGTTGTTGATGCTACTAGATGTTAAGACAATATGTTTGTGACTAATTTTGATAAAATAAAATGGTTTTTGTTTTATGCCAAATATAGTATGAGGTGTTTAATGTCTTTTTAAGGTTTGTAAGTGCATGTTTTGGGTTCCTGAGTTTTGGTTAAGTTATTTTGAGTATCAAAATGTCAATTTTGAATCCCACATTGTTGAATATGTATGTTGTTTTAAGTTGGCAGATTTGAAGTTTGGAACTTCTTGCATTATTTTGATGTTTAATAGTTTTTTTTATTCAAACATATCTGGTTATAGTAATGTGGTTTGTAAGGACTAAAGGCAGCGTGTTTAAAGGTTTTAAATGTCAATTTGGAGGCTTGATAATGGCTGGGTTTTCTAAGGCAGTGTTTTTTGTATTATTGGGAAGAACAGTGTCTTAGCTCTATGGTTTATACTAGTTTTGGTCTATTTTTTTGCATCAAACACTTCGTTGGACTTTATTAATTAATAATTTAGGGTTTTTTTGCATCAGCAACAAGTTTTGGGGGGGTTTAATCCTAGAGTTTTGGTTTTGAACCGAAACCCACTTTGACAAAATTATGTTGATTATTTGATAATAAAAGTAAATGGATACTAGATTATAGATCCTTACATGATTTCTAACATGTTTGTGGACTTAGTTCAATTATATCTAGCCTGGGTTGGGTTTCACGTTGCTAGTTTCATATTTGAATGTTCTTATTGTTCTTCATGTTTCTCATTTATTTTTTATGTTCGATCCAATTTGGCTCAGAAATTATGAGTTTTTATGTGTTTTTTTTTGTGTTTAATATGTTTTTGGCATTTTTCTTTCTAGTTTGTTTTTTAGTTAAACCCAAATCTTTGATTTGGTTTATAGTTGAACCAAGGATTTTGAGCTAACTGGTTGGGTCAAAATGAGGTCAAATGGCCAAGGCTTTGTTTGGCTAGCAATGTTTTTGCTAGAAGTTTTTTTTTTTTAAGATGTGCTTGGCAAACACCCTCTTGGGCTTGTTTTGACAGTTTTATGATAAAAAAAATAGGTTTTTACCAAATAAAGTTTAAATTTAATAAAACAAATACTTTATTTTTTTATTGCATATGGCCAGAAATCCTTAAAACTATTTGATCATTTTTTAAAAAAATCTAAAATACTTTGGCATTAAAAAAAAAGATATTGCATGGATTTTACAATAAATTTGTAAAATTCTAAAGGATTTTGACCTATATTTCAAAAATATTAAAAATTATTTTTGCCAAGAAGAATATATTATTCACTTGTAATATAAGGATAAAAAAACCTAAAGGGGGTTAATATCCAAAATATTATTACAGATAATAATTTATTATTACTCATTTTAAAACAAGGATATAAAACTTATATGAGGTTAATATCCAAAATATTATATGGAATAATACAACTCATTCACTTATGATATAAGGATAAAAAACACTTCAAGGAATTTTGCCTAAAATATTATTTGGAATGACATAATAGCAAAAAATTCCAAGTTAACCCTGAAAAAAGCCTCTATGATAATTGAAAACATTTAACCATTATAGACTAAAAGTCCTTGACCTAAGAAACCACAGTTTGTTTATCATAACAAAACCGTCATAATAAAAATAAAAACATCATCAGACCATAACAAACAAAGAGAAAAAACAACGTAGTCTACCTCAAGTTGGACATACTAAACATTCTAATACCCTTCCCTTTATATAATTAGTCCCTTGCCTAGAATCTCTAAGAGACCAATTAGAGTTCTTAGTAACCATAATACTAGGTGACGACTCTTTTTTTCCAACAAAAAACCATTCTAGGACACCGCCTAGAAAGTGTCTTGCGAGGAAGGCACAACAATTTGTGTAGTAAAACTATGGTTTTCTCTTTAGAGATAATAACCATTAACTTCTATATGAGGCTTTTTATATTTTTAATTTTTTTGAACAATAAAGTTATGGTATTACCTTTAAGATAAAATAAAAATTATATGCATGGTTGCAAGGGTTTTTTTTTTTACTTATAGTTTTTTTTGTTATTTTTGGTTGATCTAGGGGCTATTTAGTCATTTTAAAAGATTAAATCTTATTAAAAATAGTTGTAACGTGCATCAACACGTGACAGGTCCCGTGCTATTTAGTAGGTGCGGGCGAGGCCGTCCAGTTACTAGATTTCACTAGCCAAGGCGGTGTTAGGAGTGATGTATTATCTTTGTTTTGGCGGGGTGGCATGTGTTTATAGCGGAGGCAAACAAGCTTTTTTTCTCTCTCCTCACATCTTTTTTTCTCTCCTAACCTAGAAATTCATGCAAGCCCATCCAAGAAACAATCGTGTCCTCCGGATTGTATTTCTATCAATTTTGACTATCATTCTTTTGATTACTATCTATTTTGCTTTTGATGTTTTTTGAAGTCTAGATTTTGTTTTCAATTTCATCCTTGAGAATTTTATTTAATTTTTGTATCTAATTTGATCCTTATTCTTTTGATTGCTATTTTTTTGGTGTTTTATCATTTCCTTGATTTATTAGTTTTTCAATTTCATCCCCAATCATTTTATTGCATTTATTTTTTTATCCAATTTTGGTCCTCTTTCTATTGATTGCTATTTTTTTATCTTTATTTTTCAATTTCCCCTTAATTTCTTATTTTATTTAGTTTTTTAAATCTATTTTGGGTTCTCATTCTTTTGATTATTATTTTCTTGTCATTTTATTAATTTATTTTGTTTGTCAATTTAGTCTCTAATTATTTTCTTTGATATAGTTTTTATACGAGATTTGATCTATATTATTTATGTTCTATATTGTTTTGTAATTGGAAATTTTACTTTGTTATTTTTACATATTTGTCTTTCTACACGGTAATCCCAATCTCATGACCCGTATCCGATTTAAGTTCTTTTTTTTTCCCTTTTATTATAATTTGATTTTTTTCTTTCAAATTCACCATTTGATATTTTGGTTATTGGGCCATGAACTTTGACATTTGTTTCACTTTTTTTTATTGGGTTATCCTAATCTCTTATCTTGAGTGATATATTAGTTAAGTGAACTCGGATTGACTCAAATTTTTTCATGGACTTTTTTTTTTATAAATGATTTTTTTTTGCCATTTTATCATTTGGCATTATATTCTTGACACTTAAACTCTATGTTTTTTTTTTGTTTTTCTCTATCTCAAGTGCGGATTAATCAAGTTAACCTTGGTTATATTGATTTTTAGCATTTTTTTATTTAGCTTTGATCTTTTTTGGTAGGTTTTTCTTTTGAAAGTTTAAATATTTTTATCTTGATCTTATATCACTGGTGGTGGGTTAGTTGAGTTAACTTAAGTTGACTCAATTTGTTTTCTTCACCTTTTTTTTAAATGATTTTTTTTCAGTTTCATCAAGTGGCATTATTATATTACTGGTCATAGACCTTTGTTATTATTTTTTTATTTTTCTTTCTATGAGGTTATTCTAAGTGCGGGTTTTTCAAGTTAACCTAGGTTATTTTTTTTTCAAATTATTTTAATTGAACTTTGGTCTTTTTTGCTAGGTTCTTATTTTGAGAGTCTATTTTTTTATCTCAATCTCATATCGTAGGTGGTTGGTTGGTCAAATTAACCCGGGTTGACCCGAGTTTTTTTCTTTGACACTATTTTTTAAAAATTGAATTTTTTTTCATCATTTAATATTAGACTATAGGACCTTAAGTTTTGTGATTTTTTTCTTTTTTTATGTAGGTTTATCTCGATCTCATATTTTGGATCGTGTGTTAGTTAAATTAACTCGGATTGGCTCAAGTTATCATTGCCTTGAAATTTTTTTTATGTTAGGGAAATCTTGACCTGACCCCCGGTGTAATGTGAGCCACCTATCTAATTCTGAGACTAAAATGTAAAAATGAATTTTGGAAAAGAAATATAAAATGCTAAAACAACAAGGAATAACTAGCATGTAAATCAAAACTTTAGGGATCAAATGAGAGTTTTTTGTACAAAAAAAGAGAAAATATGGTTGTTTTAGTTTTTTTTTATTTAATGTAGTCCTTGTTTTTTTAATTTTTTATGTAAAATCTAAAATTTTATTTTGCAGAATCGAGGTTTAATTTATTGTTTGAACATTCCATGATACTTGGAACGTGTGAGGGCATGTAAAGTGAAAGAAATCTAAACAAATAAAATCATGCTAATATAACTTAGAATGATGAGCTTGCATATAATAAAGTTTGATGAAAATTTAAGAAAAATATTCATTGTTCTAATCCATAATAAAATATGATAGCGTGAACAATGCAGAGCACTATTCCTTTTTTCCAGTGTTTTTAGTTTTATTGTGTGTTGTGTAAGGTGTAATTTCTTGTTTCGTTGCTTATTTTAGGTGAAAAATAAAATCTTCTCATGAGCTTTATCATGAAATTAATTTTTTTTGTAAATATATTTTACATGAAAACCAATCTTATGTCAATTATGAGGAATGATATATAATTTTATTTGATTATCCATATATAATTAATTATTTCATAAGTTAATTATATCTTTATAATATTTGTTTTTGTGTTGTCATAATCATTATATTTTTATCTTTAATATTTCTACTAGGCTTGAACATAAGGATGCATTTAGTATAAGTTAGAAAAATTTGGAAAGGAAGTGTTAAAAGGAATAAGATCTAAGGGTGAAATATTAATGATGTTGTGGCTACCCATTTTTTTTTTAAAAAACCAAAAAATAGTGAAAAAGAAAAATAAAACATATCTGTAAGGGAATATACATGAAAAAAAACTAAAAAGAACCGTCTAAGTTTGTTAGTGAAAGGCCAAAATGCCAAGTAAAAGTTGATAGACCAAAATGTTCGAGATTTGGCAAAATTAGCAATCTAAATTTTGATTAACAAAGGGGCCAATAGTAAAAATGCTTTATTTTGGTGTTTAAGGACCTAATTAAGATTTAGAAGGTTTAATTAATTTTATTAATGACTTAATTGCAAGGGATATAAGCTTTTAGAGTTAATTTGGATGTTAAATGAAACAAATTGAAATTTGGGGACTGAAATTGGACTTTAAAAAGTTTAATTGGTTAAATCAGGGCCTTAATTATATAAAATTTCAAGTCTGGTGAGCAATTAGGGACTTAATTGAACAATTCGTGAACCAAAGACCATCTTGCAAAAGGTACATGACTTTAGGGACTGAAATCGATTAAATCAGGGGTCATATCAAAGAAAATTAAGAATTTGATGGTCATTTAGGGGTCCAATTGAATAAATCAGAGATCAAGAACCAACTTGTAAAATTAGGAGTTTAGGTGGAATTACAAGTAAAATTAAACAAAATTGGGAAAATATGGATCAAATTGAAAATTGTCAAATCCCAGATAAAAAAACCTTAATCTATAGGGTTTAACCAAAATGGTGTTTTCAAGATACTGTGCATCTTTTTCTTTAGTTTTTGGCTGATTGAGGGGGCACCTTTAAGGGAATGAATGTAGCGTTTCTAACCACTTTGAATGCCATAACCACCAATATTTAACTGAGAAACACCCCCTCTACAATTCCATGTCTTTGAAATCAAACGTTTACAACCTATATTTTTCGTTGATCTCCACAACATCTTGTCCCTAGTTAGTCATCACTGTAGTTTCAGTTGTCATGTTGTTTGAGTGGACATTTTCAAATAGTTGTGTGTGGAGCTATAAACCTTCAAATTAAGCAAGAATAGATTTGATTGATAGATATGCACCCCGTCTACCAAGTTCAAGTGGTCTCAGACAACGTTGATGTTAGAGTTGCTTCGATGAAGTCATGAAAGTGACCAACCTAGTCAGCCTTAACTAAGATACCCATTTGTAGAAAACCATCTAACTCTTTCATGTGTTCCCACTTAAATCCCTCAGAGGGTTCCTATCAAGATCTAAAGGCCAAAAACACCTCACATTGGCCTTTAAGTTTCCTACAAAACCACTTAAACCCAAAACTATTGATTATGTGCCAACTTAGTTTTTGTTTGTTAGAACCCTAACAAACCCATCTATAAGCTTTGAATCCACCTATAAACAGAGAGGTAATCAAGAGTAGAGAGGCAAAAAAAAAAGTGATAAAAAGAGAGAAGAAGAGATAAGAAGAAATAACTTTTGCTAAGGTGCAAGAAATTCAATCTATGAGGGAATTCGAATCTTTAACTTTTAAGTCTGAAGATAAAGGAAAAGGAAGGCAATATCAAAAATCAATTTAAATTTGATGATTTTTAAGCTAGGAAGGTATATAAATTCAAACCTTGAAAGTGGAGTCCATGAGCCCTGCTGGATTGATTTCTTGTGTTCAATGCAAAGTTTTGAATGTTTTGACATGTTAATGATTGCCTTTATACATTATATTGCATGTTGTTTTGATTTGATGAATGCCAAAAGTGGCAGCAAAGAGGAGGGTATTTTCTATTAATGAAGGGATGGTTTCATGTTCTAGGTTTGTGGTTTAGTCTTTTGGAATGACGAAAGATGAATTTTGAAGGTCACATTGTTCAAGCATGCCTTTTGTTTTGAGTTGGTAGTTTTTAGGATTGAAAATCAATGTATTATTTGAGTATTGTTTTTGTTTTGTTGTTTTCTTTGTCCCAATTATATTCATTATTGATAATGTGTTCTATGAGAATAGGGAAAGCATGTTTTAGAGGCTCAAAATGGTCATTCTCAGCTTGTTTTAGTTTTCTGGGTTTTCTAGGTTTTGGTTTCTATAGATTCATCCGATGAATCTTGCCTTAGGTACTAGTTTTAGAGCTTGTTTTGATTAAATTTCAGTTTACGTAAGTTTGTCTGTCATTGTTAGTAAGTAATATAGGAGCTTGATGCATTAATAACATGTTTTACTGAGTTTTAATCTTAGGGTTTCAGTTTTGAATGGAAACCTATTTTGGCAAAATCGTGTTAATTTGATAACCCCTGAAGCAAGCGAATCCATGATTCTTGTTTTATGCATGATTGCGAATAAAACCATGCCCCTCATTGTTCGAGATCTGGTCTGGATTGAGACTTGTGTTTATAGAGGTGTTGATGAATGTTCTTTATTTTTTTTGTCTTTTATGTGTTTGATCCGTTTTGACCAAAAGATTTTTAAGTTTTTATGTTTATATGAAGTTTGATCTCTTTTGGTTTTGTTTTTCTAGTTTGTTTCCGAGTCAACTTGATCGGGTCAACCCAGTTAGGTCAACAATTTCTGGGTCAGCCTAGTTGGGTCATCCCAGGCAAGTAAAAAAATCAAATTAGTCTTTAGGCTTTGTTTGGATTGATTTTAATTGAACATTTGGCTTAAGAATGTATTTGGCAAAACCCCTTTAGATTTTTTGCGGTTTTATTTCAAGAAGTTTACAAAAATATATAAAATAAAATGTCTTTTTGCATGTTGCATATGACCAAGTCTCTCAAAAATAAAAACAAAAGTCATATATTTTTCTTAAAAAATAAAATACATGGTCTATTTTATTTTATTTTATTTTTAGTATGCATTTTGGATTTAATAATCGGTTTATTGAATCCCTGAGATTTTAGCCAATATTCCAATAACCACTAAAACTTTAATTTATGGGGATTAATGGTTAATATTCTAGTATAAATGTTTGACCTCTAAGTGAGATTGATATTTAAATATTAGAAGTTGACCAAAAAAATTCTTAGAATTATTCTAAATATTCACCAATATTAATTGGGAATATTTTTTTCACCACAACACCTGAGTTGTGGAAAACACACTCGGCTTCTAGGAGAGTTGAACCTTGTCAGGGCACTAATGTAGATCCCTTCTATAATAATTTATTTGGGTACACGAGCCTATAATAAAATTCTAAACGCCCAGTTTATTCACATAAATAAATTCTCATCTTAAGCTATATACAAACTACCGGTTAGGAACCTATCAAAACCTTTAAACCACATAATGCAGCTTATCTCAGATAGGGTGCGATGGAGGTGTTAATACCTTCCTTAGCCATAAACAATCTCTTACCCTTAAAATCTCTAATAAAACCAGTATACTCGAGTTTCCTAGCGACCCTGAACCAAACAATTAGATGACGACTCCTATGACCTCCCGACGTTGCGCGTCCACGTGCGACAGATGTAAGAAATCTTAAAAATAAACAAGTCTTAAGAATATTTTTAGAATGGTCATCAAAATAATAAAATCAATTTTAAATTGAATACAAAAAAAGTTCAATAATATACATTTATGGTTCAAAAAATAAACAAAAAAGAGAGAAAATGTTAAACTAAAAAAATGATGGAAGAGCAAAATAACATCAATTCTCACCCTTTAAAATTTATTTACCTCTCTCCTCCAAAATTAACAACTAACCTCTTTTTTAGATAAATTTTATAATATTCAAGTTGTAACTACCAACACTTACAATATTAAGACAGAGATAAACACAAGAAGGAAATAAAAACATGAAAGAGGAATTCTTATCACTTTGTTGTAGAATGAGATGTAATTTTCTCTTTCCTTCATGTATTTATCTTTCTCCTAATACTATAAATATTTGCTACAAATTAGATTTACTTAGGATTGGACATGTAACAAGGTGATATCTAAGGGTGATCATTTTCGGTTCGGTTCGGTTTTTACTTATAAAAACAACTAAATCAAAATTTTGTAAAATATAAAAAAAAAACTGAAACCTGTTACAACTGACTAGTTTTAGTTTAGTTTAGTTATTTTAAATTAAAAACCAAAATCCAACTGACCAATTTCGATTCAGTTCGGTTCCGTTTCGGTTTGATTATTTTATATTAAAAACTGAAAATTATATTGTTTTTTGGGCTTTTTTTTTTTTTTACTTTCTAATGGGTTCTTTTTAGTTTGGTTCAGTTTTTTCCAGTTCATTTTGGTTTATTTCTTAACTAAACCGTTTTGGTTAGGTTTAGTTTTTTTTTTATTTCAGACTTATGAAACCGAAACCGAACCAAACCGATTTTTTTTAAAATATTCTAATCGGTTTAATTGGTTTTTTTCATGGTTCGATTTTGATTATTTTTTTTATTTTCCCGGTTTAATCAGTTTATCATTTTTTATATTAAGTAGCATCATTTATAAAGGTATAAACAGTAGTGTATATGGTTCCCACAAACCTCCTTTTGATATTCCATGCAACATCTTTTCTAAAATCAACTTAATGCATGTATGCTCTGTTATACCTACAATGTACTTGGTTTTGAGAGTCCTAAAATAAAATGTTTTAGTTTTTTATGAACTTTCCTAGATCATGAACAATTATGTCCAAGTCAACCAATTTTACCTTTAGCTCTGTTTTGTAAAAGTGCTTATAAAAATGAGCTTTCATTTCCTTCCACTTATTATTGTAGTTAGGTGGCAGTGTAAATAACCAAGCAACTTTAGTTCTGTAAAGAGATTGGCAACTCCATCATCATATTGGTTGATAATTTTGGTGTTATGTTCCCTCATTGACTCATTATCCTCTATAGAGAATCTTTTAAAATCAACAATCATGATTCATTTAGGAATTAAATGGAGTTGATCAACCCATTTTAAACATGGCTAATGGTATATATGCATTATTGTATGCCCAACATCTATCCATATCTCTCATACATATTGGATTAGTTACATCATATCAAAACATCTTCTTAATTGCTAGTCAATAATAGGTCTTTAAGGTACATAAGTATTCATATTACCTTACTAGAATATAATCTATAAGGCATTGTATTACCCAAGTACAAGTTGGGTTATCAGTAAGTAATGTTGTTAGATTATGTAATTAGACTAAAATTGTTTATGAACTTGTGGAGTATGTGACACTTCATATATGATCATGCTTTAATGCTATAGGTTGATGTTGTGTTTGCAACATAGGCATGTGATTCCTAGGATATGATTGGGAACTTTAATACACTATTTTAAAGATTAGGAACAAAAGAATAATTTGGCATGATCTTAAAGCAAGTGAACAACTAAACTGAAGCATTTAACCAAGCTAATAACAAGGGTAAAAAGGATAGACAATGATCAATCCCACCACGAAAAAGTTATTTATGTTCTTTACTGGCGGTATAAAGATTCAAACAACATAGAGTAAGGTACGATAGTTGTATATATGACTTTAATAAAACACTTGATTCATCAAACATTTGTTTTAAGAATATGTAGCAAAACAACAACTTGTGCTCAAAGGGTAAGAAAATTAAAGAAAATGACACGATACCATATAGCAAGTTAAGCTTTGAAAAAGGGTGATCTATGTTTCTTGCCTGAGTGATATCTTTAGAGAGATTAAGAGCACTATTATATAAATCAAAAGTGAATTATTTATTAGGTGATATATTAAAAACCAAATGGTATCGGGAAAAATACACCAATCTTATTTCACCTAAGTGGTCACATTATCTCGATATTCCAGGTGATCACCTTGTGAGATAAACAAAGTCTCAAAGTTCTATATGGTTACCCTATTAAGATAACCAAATATGTCTCAAAGTTTCAAGTATGATCACCCTATTAATATAACCAAATCTTATTCCATTAGGAGTACATGACTAAGCCATGTCCATCAAGATCACATGATGGAGCCTTACTCAATAAGGATGGTCCAAGCCATGTCCATTAGGTTTACATAAACATGCTTTGTCATATTAAGATAACTAAGTTATATAAAATCAATATAATGCTAAACTAAACACCAAAGGTGATCACTTTGTCAAGATAATTAACATTCAATCACTATATCAAAATGACCAGTCATTATTAATCCTAAGTGATCACCTTGATAAGATGATCGATTTGAGGTCAACATGTCAAGATGACTAGTCTTTAGTAGTCATAAATGATCACGTTGTCAAAATGCACATGTAATAATAAGATAAAAAATGACCATCATTATAGAAATAGTCAAAAAGTAGGCATATACGGTCATCATGCCAAATGGCCATACTTTTAGCGGTAGTTAAAAGTAGGCATATCATATTCAAACGACCACCATTTAAGGTCACATATTTTGTTTACAAGTATGCTAAGCCAATATGAGCATCATTCAAAATAACATTTTTTTTTATAAGTTTTTCTTTTTACAATGGTCATGCAAGTATTACAAAAAAAAAAGCAGTTGTTATCAACAAAAATTCTCTCATTTAAAAAAATCAATTTTAAAAAAGAAAAACCCCAAACAACAGACCTAGGCTACCCAAACACGCTTAGTTAGGCTATACAACTATATATGTATCCATACCTTAGTCTGGACACATATGGAGAGAGAGAGGGGGAGGAAAAACACTAGCAAAAAAATCAATCCCTTTTTCTCTTCCTTCATCCAGTCTAAAACTAGTGTAGTGTCATTAATCTTCTACTGTGTCTTATTATCAAACAAGAGCAAACTCGTCCAAGATTATTTGGCCATGAGCTTTTAGACATCGCTAGAGTAACGTCAATTGAATCCTCAAAGATATACCATGCGTCACGAGCAGCTTTCAGGTGGGTTACCTAATATGCCGCTCGTGCCTTTTCATCGATCCATGTTAGTTTTGTATTTTATGTAATTGAGTCCTTCTTTCTATCAATTTTAGAGGTTGATTGTTCTTCAAACTTTTAATTTCTTTGATTTAAACTTCATTGGGTAATAAGTAATTTTTTGAATTAGATGTGCATTTGTGAACATTTCTTTTTGTATAGTTAAAAATATTATAGCACTTGATTTTGGTCTTATTTGTTTTTGCAGTTGAAAAATACTTTTGCAAAAATAAATTTTTTTGCTACAAATTAATTTTTTTACATATTTTTAAATCGTTTTGATATATTAATATTAAAAATAAATTTTTTAAAAATAAAAATATTATTTAAATATATTTTCAAATAAAATAAAAAATAAATATTATCTCAAACAATACCTGTATCTTTATGTTTGAAAGCTACTAAAAAAAATCTTTGGTCACTGATGATGCTGACAATAGCCTATTTTTTTTTTTTTTTTTGTACACGTGAAATTCAAAATAGGCTAGCTTATCCATTCACTCAGAAATGCCATTTTTGCACGTTTAATTTACTTATAATTTGCGTTGTCTCATGATTGCTTAAATTGAACCTATCTAAGCTTGATTGAGTCGAGTCTAGATCTAGTTTCTGAGACCGACACGAATCCGACGAAGAGGCTTTTATTTATAACTAATATTACTTCTTTCTAGTCCTAATTTATGTTAATATTATTAAAAAAAATCTTATTGTCCTACGGTTGGCTGATTGACTGGGCTTTGCAATGGTGATTAAGGATTTCAACAAATTGAGAGACGAGGAAAACACCGAGATGGATCTAAACGAGGAAAACAAAGAGAAAAGTCAAAAGTCGAGTCTTTCTATATAAACTTGAACCAGGAAAACGAAAACAGAAAGGAAAGGATGTGTGGGATATTTGCGTATTTGAATTACAACGTCAATAGGGAGAGGAGATTTATTCTCCAAATTCTCTTCAACGGACTTAGGCGTCTTGAATATAGAGGATATGATTCCGCCGGGGTTTCCATTGATCACAACCAACCTCTTGTTTTCCGTCAGGAAGGAAACATCGAATCCCTCGTCAAATCTGTCTATCAAGGTAACCAATTCTCCATCTCTCTCTCGTCTTTTGATTGATTTACGAGAAACACCGGCATCTTTAATTCTTTTGTTGCTTGATCTAATTTGATCACGGAATGGATTTTTGCGGAAAACCCAGTTCGGAGGTTGTACCCACCCACCCGTATTGATTCAACTGGGTCTTGTGAAGTCGAGAAAGAAGGAAGTCATATTATGTTTTATTTCTAAAAATGGGTTTAACCAGCTTGCCAACTGCATACGCATGCACATGATGGACCGCTCTACTTTACTAGCCAAAATTCTCAAAGCAACTCATTGTTTTAATCTTTTGTATTTCCAGAGGCTGATGCCATGGGTTTAGATTTGGAAGAATCCTTTTGTGTCCATGCTGGAATAGCACACACCCGCTGGGCTACTCATGGAGAGCCTGCTCCAAGGAATAGCCATCCACAAACATCTGGTGATGGAAATGAATTCCTTGTTGTTCACAATGGCGTCATAACTAATTATCAGGTTTGCTTAAGCCTTCGCTACCAGATATTGTTTCTTTCCTCACCATCACCCACAATGGTGACGTGCCGCTCTAGATTACAGTGGAAATGATATCTTTGTAATGATATTGATGTAAGTTGAAGTGACATAAACACTATATTTCCTTTTACGTAGAGATATTTGTAGGAAGCCTCCTCGGTAAGGGTACGAGTTGTTGTTATGTGATCAGGCTGATAAAGCTGTGTCATATTTTCGGCTTGCACGTTATGTCCACTTTTCTCTGTTTCTGTTTGCTTACGTAAGAAATACATGTATAATGTTATGCATCTAGCTCTGATAAATTTGATGCCCATGTCAAAAGCTTTCATTTATACAACCTCTTAAATTGGCAGCGGTTTTGTATATTTCAGTCTAGTAATTAACTTTTGTGGTCGGTATCCTTGGTGAGAAACTATAGACTTGTTTCAGATAGTCTAGGATTTATTAGTCTCGAGTTTCATTTACTTTCTCCTAAAGCGTTATTTGCTCAAATGACCAGTCTTAGTCTTCTAGCAGACTTTCTTCGTAGTATTTGCACATATGGTCCTATTTTTGAACTTATAATTAATGTTGAGGCTGCTTCGGGACTAGCTTGGAAGAGTGGCAACCCTTTTCTATTACTAACCCACTTTCTTTCAGATGTATACGATTCTTCTGATATGTCTGTTCCTCCCCCTAGTTTCTTGTTCTTTTTGTGTTTTTCATGATAGCTTTCCTGTAAATTGTGTCAAAACGTGCAGACAATGTGGATGAAGTAATGAGGAGGTAAATTGTTACTGAAAAAACTGGTGGTGGTGTTGATTGAGATCATAAGGTAGCGGGTGTTCAGTCATTGTGTTAGTCTTAGCATTGCTTTTGTGCAATGGATACATTGCTGGAGGCGTAGGCGAGACTGAGTGATTGTTGACTAGTTATGAACCTCACAATTGTTGGCTGATGGTGGTGGAGTATGGTGCCAGGCAAAGAAATAACTGTAGCGTTGCTAGTGGTTTTGCAGTGGTATCAATTTCCCCCCTTTCCACCTTTTTATTTGGTGACTGGAACGTGAGGTTGGCTGGACAAGACATAGTTGTTTTAGTGTTAACAGTGGCACAGTTGATAGGACTGTTGGTGGTGATGGCAATGGTGATGTGAATTAAATGGAGGAAATCACAAAAGTCCTTACTTTGTGAACTCTCTCTCTCTCTCTCTCACCTGAAAACTGCCAATAAATCTTTCTCAAACATTCTGTTATGTTTTTTTTTTTCTTTTCATTTCCTGTTGCCAATTATCGCTAGTGCTTAATAAATGATGCTAGCAATTATATTTGAATATTTTGAGGACAGAATCGCTGTTTAGAAACTTAGCTGAGTTCTGCAGTATAAGAACAAGAAAGTTTACTTATTTGTTTGTAATTCAGTATGTTTAGAATTTTATTTCATATTTAGTTTAAAATACTAGGTTTTCTTGGTGTCTATAAAGACCGTATACTTTGTAGGAGGGAATGATGATGATGGATTAAAACTCAGAATTGAGTCTTTTTTCTTCTTTTGATTTGAACTCTCTCCTACGGGGTTTTCTTTCAAATCCTTCAGCCCTTAAGATAGGGATTTACCCTCTTCTATAGGGTTTTCTTTGTTGGGATTTAGCCTTTCTTTAGGGTTTTCTTTTTACTTGCTCTACCTTTCCCTCTCTTATAGGGAATTTGGCTTCTTTTATCTTTGTTCTTACCCTGTCCTACTTCACTGAGTCAAGAGCTCAACGACTACTGGATTTGTCTGGTTGTATCTTGTAGATTGTACCAAAAAAATACCAGTGCTTCCTTATAACATTTTAGATGAAATTAGCCATTCTAATTACTGCTTTCTGGCTCTCTGTTTTGCTATTCCATCCTTTCCTGTACTTTGAAATTTCATAGCTCATTTCATTTTTTTAACCATATAAATGTGCTACATGATTACTTGTATGCTTTGAAGTGGGCAGTATTTTTAATACCAGTAAAATTATAATGAATTCTTACTTCACTATTAAAATCTTCAGGTGTTAAGGGAAACACTTATTCGGCATGGGTTCACCTTTGAATCTGAAACCGACACAGAAGTAATACCAAAGCTTGCAAAATTTGTCTTTGACAAAGCAAATGAAGGAGAAGGTAGTTTTCATTTTGTGAATATTTATCAAACAAGGCTAATACTTTGTTAATGTAATTTACTTAAAGGAAGTGAGGTACCAGAATCCTTTTCATACAAACTACTCAGAGGATGTGAAAGTCCTATTAATATAGTTGCCAATAACCTATAGTAACCTGAAACAAGATCTCTCTGTTGTAGTGGAGCATAACTGTATAGAATTATGATTCTTCATAGTTGTGTGAATGGTATTGCCCGCAAGAGCATCGTAGTGATAGCTTGTAATTTCTACTAATTCAAATGATATAATATTAAAGCAGAAGAATGTTTAATCCTTCCACTTAATACAGCATGTCTGAAACAACTATTATTTGTTGCCAACAATTTTCATGGACATGAAAATGATTTTACATTGTAGTTGGTGATGGGGCTATTCTGTATTGTTTGTTGTGCTTTATTTATTCATTAAGGCTTATCATCTCCCAAGGCATTGTAGTATTGCTGCATGCCATCAGGAGTACACAACAATTAGATGAAAGTCAAACTTTCTCTGAAAGTGTTTGTAGAATTGATTTGATTGCCTCTTGTTACTTATGACAGTGATTTTTAGGAAATTGATTTCATGTTTCTCTGAAAAAGCTTGGCGACATTTATAGTTCTTCAGAAGTGAAATTTAAGGTGACATTAAATTACTCAGTTCCATTTTGTGTTGCAGGTTCTCATACTGTCACATTTAGTGAAGTTGTGCTTGAAGTCATGAGGCATCTTGAAGGAGCCTATGCCCTCATTTTTAAGAGCCTACATTATCCAAATGAGTTAATTGCATGCAAACGTGGAAGTCCATTGCTCTTGGGTGTTAAAGTAAGTTTGTTGATGAAGTATACAAGCTTCTAACAGCACTAGTTTCTCCCTAGAAATTTGAATCTATAAGTTCTTTTTTTTTTTACTGGTTCTAGTTAGTACTCTGAAAAATTTGGGTTAAAGCCATGATTTAAAAAATATGTAACTGTTCCATTTGAGAATTGTTTTCTTAATTTTTCCTCCCAATATACATATTGATTGGTGTCCATAGCCATTCTTTTGGTTGGATAATATGTGAAACATGTGCATTTGGCAGTTAGTTCATGTGCTCTTGCTTTAAGACAACTTATAGGGGCTTAATTCTGGTATCAAAATTTGTTCATCTAATGAAAAACTGAGGATGTACGTAGTCTTGAAGTTGGAATTTGACTAGTCTTTGTTTGATAGATTTTGCATTCAGATAACTGCATTCATGGTTTTCCATTTATTTTTTATTTTTTTTATCTGACCTTTAGGATTGCTATTCTGCTTCACAAATTTGGCTCATTAGAAATACAAATGTAAATCTGGAAAATTATGTTTGTTTATTTTGTGAAAACATAAAATTTGTGTCTATACTTTAAGGTTTCCTATATCCCGTATTGTATATACTCAGGTGATGATGACATAAATTAGATGATATCAAGGACTGTGCTGCAAGATATATGCCTGCATTGCAAGCTGTAATTAAGATTGTTTGCTTGTCTTGCTTCTCATGGTATTGAGCGTAAGAACAGCAAGTTAACACTGTTACAGATTGCTTCCCCCCCCCCCCCCCCCTTTATTCTTAATGCAGCCGCTAGTCTGTTAGGAAGTGATGCCTGTGCTTTTACTTCAAAGTATTAATAAGCATGAAAAAATAACAACTTATAATTGAAAGCTTATGCTAGCTGATTAGTTGATGGTTTACTCTTCATGATGGATCAGAAAGTCTGGATTATTGGCATTACTATATCTTGTCCCATTTTTGTATAAGCTTCATGCTTCTGTTAATATTAGCTTACGGTCTTCTATCAGGAATTAAATGAAGAGTTTAACAGCGGACCAACATTTCATGATTCTAAATTCCTCTCAAATAATGACCATCCAAAAGAGCTGTTTCTGTCCAGTGATGCTCATGCTATTGTTGAGCACACAAAAAAGGTCTTGGTGATTGAGGATGGTGAAGTAGTTCATCTTAAGGTACTCCTTTGTCTTCGTTAATTTTAATTCTCTTGTTATGTTATGTTTTCCTGATATTTTCTCTCTTTTTTAGGTCGATGTCTTTTGCCCTTCATAATACTGATCTTAAGATATTCTTCTTCGTGTTCTTCTTCTTTTTTTGGGTTAACATATTCTTGCAGATGAATGCTTAATTGACTTTGCAAGATGAAAATCTTATAAGTTCAAGTAATTGATTATGTGCCGACAAGAGAATTAGTACTTTCAATATCACCTCATTTCTTCGCATTTATACATAAAAAATGTGCTTTACTGTTATGTTGTCAGATTCAATAGCTCCTTTCATAACGATGTGTACCGAAGTTCCAACTTCATCATTGATTTTATTAGATATATGATGGCTTATAGAGCTGTTTAACTCAAGTTAACAGTTAACTTGAGACTGTTGTGGTTTTCAATACCTATATTAGATCACCTATATATTTTTGGAGCAGGTGCTTTCGATGAAGGAGTATTTATGATGACATTAGCAATGCCATTGATTACTTTTTTCTTACCCTTTACTGTTTGTCTCCTTAACTTCCCCCCCTCTCTCTTTCCTCCCTGACTTTGTGGTTGTTTTATTGTATTAATATGCCCTTGAAACTGAGAATTATGGATGGTAGTTGCAAATGGAAATTGTGCATGGAACCTAGTTTACACAAATTGCCCATACTTTCATTCTTCATTTACTGTGTAGCAAAGGAGCCTTGTAAGAAGGAC
>Ga0325414_1001533_pt1 | contig 22473 bp, 9 predicted proteins | sample PopdelMetagenome_8_FD_206183 | JGI IMG/M metagenome (GOLD analysis project Ga0325414, IMG submission 206183) | Populus deltoides microbial communities from Bellville, Georgia, United States - Leaf-PdKOR-R3 | ecosystem: Host-associated > Plants > Phyllosphere > Phylloplane/Leaf | place: USA... | reverse complement strand
CGAATCCACGCGTCACCCGTGACAGCAGTTTATGACTCCCTAGGGGGCTTTCTGAGCTGTCGAATCCACGCCTCACCCGTGACACCAGTTTCTGACTTCGTAGGGGGCTGTCTAGCCTGTCGAATCCACACGTCACCCGTGACAGTAGTTTATGACTCCCTAGGGGGCTGTCTCGGTGTCAAATCCACGCGTCACTCGTGACAGCAGTTTCTGACTCCATAGGGGGCGGTCGAATCAACGCGTCAGCCGTGACAGCAGTTTCTCACTCCCTAGGGTGCTGTCTGGGCTGTCGAATCCACGCGTCACCCGTGACAGCAGTTTGTGACTCCTAAGGGGCTGTCTGGGCTGTCTAATCCACGCCTCACCTGTGACAGCAGTTTCTGACTCCGTAAGGGGCTGTCTGGCCTGTCGAATCCACGCGTGACCCGTGACAGCAGTTTCTGAGTCCCTAGGGGGCTGTCTGGCTTGTCAAATCCACGCGTCACCCGTGACAGCAGTTTATGACTCCCTAGGGGGCTGTCTCGGTGTCAAATCCACGCATCACTCGTGACAGCAGTTTCTGACTCCATAGGGGGCGGTCGAATCAACGCGTCAGCCGTGACAGCAGTTTCTGACTCCCTAGGGTGCTGTCTGGGCTGTCGAATCCACGCGTCACCTGTGACAGCAGTTTCTGACTCCCTAGGGGACTGTCTGGGCTGTCGAATCCTCGCGTCACCCGTGACAGCAGTTTCTGACTCCATAGGGGGCTGTCTAGCCTGTCGAATCCACACGTCACCCGTGACAGTAGTTTATGACTCCCTAGGGGGCTGTCTCGCTATCGAATCCACGCATCACTCGTGACAGCAGTTTCTGACTCCATAGGGGGCGGTCGAATCCACGCTTCACTCGTGACAGCAGTTTCTGACTCCATAGGGGGCGGTCGAATCAACGCGTCAGCCGTGACAGCAGTTTCTGACTCCCTAGGGGGCTGTCTGGGCTGTCGAATCCACGCGTCACCCGTGACAGTAGTTTGTGACTCTGTTAGGGGTTGTCTGGCCTGTCGAATCCTCGCGTCACCCCTGACAGCAGTTTCTGACTCCCTAGGGGGCTGTCTGGCTTGTCAAATCCACCCGTCACCCGTGACAGCAGTTTCTGAGTCCCTACAGGGCTGTGTGGGCTGTGGAATCCTCTCGTCACCTGTGACAGCAGTTTCTGAATCCCTAGGGGGCTGTGTGGCTGTCGAATCCACGCGTCACCCGTGACAGCTGTTTCCCACTCCCTAGGGGGCTGTCTGGGCTGTACAATCCTCGCGAGACCCGTGACAGCAGTTTCTTGATGATTTCAGACTCCCTAGGGGGTTGTGTGGGCTGTCGAATCCACGCGTCACCCATGACACCAATTACTGACTCCTCCGGAGCTGTGTGGCCTGTCGAATCCACGCGTCACCCTTTACTACAGTTCGTTGATGATTTCTGACTCCTCCTAGGGGGTGACTGGGCTGTAGAATCCACGCGTCACCCGTGACAGTAGTTTCTGAGTCCCAAGGGCGCTGTCTGGCTGTTGAATCCACGCGTCACCCGTGACAGCAGTTTCTGAGTCCCTAGGGGGTTGTGTAGGGTGTCGAATCCACGCGTCACCCCTGACAGCTGTTTCTCACTCCTTAGGGGGCTGTCTGGGCTGTAGAATCCTCGCGAGACTCGTGACAGCAGTTTGTTGATGATTTCAGACTCCCTAGGGGGTTGTGGGGGCTGTCGAATCCACGCGTCACCCGTGGCAGCAGTTTCTGACTCCCTAGGGGCTGTGTGGGCTGTCGATCCACGCGTCACCCGTGACAGCAGTTCGTTGATCATTTCAGAGTCCCTAGAGGGCTGTGTGGGCTGTCGAATCCACGCGTCCCCTGTGATAGTAGTTTCTGACTCCCCAGGGGGCTGTCTGGCTGTCAAATCCATGCGTCACCCGAGACAGCAGTTTCTGAGTCCCTATGGGGCTGTGTGGGCTGTCGAATCCTCGCGTCACCTGTGACAGCAGTTTCTGACTCCCTAGGGCTGTCGAATCCACGCGTCACCAGTGACAGTGGTTCATTGATCATTTCAGAGTCCCTAGAGGGCTGTGTGGGCTGTAGAATCCACGAGTCACCCGTGACAGCAGTTTCTCACTCACTAGGGGCTGTCTGGCCTGTCGAAACCACGCGTCACCCGTGACAGTAGTTTCTGAGTCCCTAGGGGGTTGTGTAGGGTGTCGAATCCACGCGTCACCCCTGACAGCTATTTCTCACTCCTTAGGGGGCTGTCTGGGCTGTAGAATCCTCGCGAGACTCGTGACAGCAGTTTGTTGATGATTTCAGACTCCCTAGGGGGTTGTGGGGGCTGTCGAATCCACGCGTCACCCGTGACAGCAGTTTCTGACTCCCTAGGGGCTGTCTGGGCTGTCGATCCACGCGTCACCCGTGACAGCAGTTCGTTGATCATTTCAGAGTCCCTAGAGGGCTGTGTGGGCTGTCGAATCCACGCGTCACCTGTGAAAGTAGTTTCTGACTCCCTAGGGGGCTGTCTGGCTGTCGAATCCACTCGTCACCCGTGACAGCAGTTTCTGAGTCCCTACGGAGCTGTGTGGGCTGTCAAATCCTCGCGTCACCCGTGACAGCAGTTTCTGACTCCCTAGTGCAGTCGAATCCACGCGTCACCAGTGACAGCAGTTCGTTGATCATTTCAGAGTCCCTAGAGGGCTGTGTGGGCTGTCGAATCCTCGCGTCACCTATGACAACAGTTTCTGACTCCCTAGGGCTGTCGAATCCACGCGTCACCCGTGACAGCAGTTCGTTGATCATTTCAGAGTTCCTAGAGGGCTGTGTGGGCTGTCGAATCCACGCGTCACCTGTGATAGTAGTTTCTGACTCACAATGGTGGGATTAAAAGCGCCATAACTTTTGATCCCACCATTGGATCACTCAATTTTTACAGGTGTTTCTGGAGAGCATTTTCCTTGTAGTAGATATGGAATCTCTACTTTGTGAAGCGAACGTCCGGTCCCGCTAGACCAGAGTAACGGCTCAAAAGCGCTCTAACTTTTGATAAGACCGTTGGATCGTGCTCCAAGTTTTACAGTAGTTTGCGGAGGCTATTTTCCTTGTGGTAGCCATGGAAACACTACTCAGAGAAGATCTGGTCTCGTCTTACCAGACCAGCGTAGCGGCTCCAAAATGCCTTAACTTTTGATCCGACCGTTGGATCACTCCCGAATGTTTACAGGAGTTTCTGGAGGGCATTTCCTTGTAGTAGCTATTGAATCTCTACTCTATCAAGCGAACGTCCGGTTGCGCCAGACCAGACTAACAGCTCAAAAGGGCTCTAACTTTAGATCCGACCGTTGGGTCGTGCTTAAAGTTTTACAGTAGTTTGCGGAGGCTGTTTTCCTTATGGTAGCAATGGAATCGCTACTAGGTTAAGAGCAGGTCTCGTCGAGCCAGACCAGCTTAACGGCTCAAAAACGCCATAACTTTTGATCTGACCGTTGGACCACTCCTGAATTTTTACAGGAGTTTCTGTTGGCCATTTTGCTTGAAGCAGCTACAAAATCTGTACTCTGTGAAGCGAACATCAGGTAGCGCCAGACCAGAGTAACATCTCAAAAGGGCTCTGACTTTTGATTGGACCGTTGGATCGTGCTCAAATTTTTACAGTAGTTTCCAGAGGCTGCTTTCCTTGTGGTAGAAAATGGAATCGCTACTCGATGAAGAGCGGTCTCGTCGTGCCAGACCAGCATAACGGCTTAAAAGTGCCATAACTTTTGATCCAACCGTTGGATCACTCCTTAATTTTTACAGATGTTTCTGGAGACCATTTTCCTTGTAGTAGATATGGAATTTCTACTCTGTGAAGCGAACGTTCGATCCCGCTAGACCTGAGTAATGGCTCAAAAGCGCTCTAACTTTTGATCCGACAGTTGGATTGTGTTTCAAGTTTTACAGTAGTTTGTGGAAGCTATTTTCCTTGTGGTAGCCATGGAATCGCTACTCGGAGAAGATCCGGTCTCGTCGTGCCAGGCCAGCGTAGCGGCTCAAAAGCGCCTTAACTTTTGATCCGACCGTTAGATCACTCTCGAATGTTTACAGGAGTTTCTAGATGCCATTTTCCTTGTAGTAGCTATTGAATCTCTACATTATGAAGCGAACTTCCGATCACGCCTGACGAGAGTAACGGCTCAAAAGGGCTCTGAATTTTGATACGACCGTTGGATCGTGCTTAAATTTTTATAGTAGTTTCCGAAGGCTGTTTTCCTTGTGGTAGCAATGGAATCGCTACTGGTGAAGAGCAAGTCTCGTCGTGCTAGACCACCGTAACGGCTCAAAAGCGCATTAACTTTTGATCCGACCGTTGGCTCACTCTTGAGTTTTTACAGGAGTTTCTGTAAGGCTTTTTCCTTGTAGTAGCTACGAAATCTCTACTCTGTGAATCGAACATTCGGTCGCGCCAGACCAGATTAACGGCTCAAAAGGGCTCTAACTTTTGATCTGACCATTGGCTCACACGCGAATGTTTACAGGAGTTTCTGGAGGCCATTTTCCTTGTATTAGCTACGGAATCTCTACTCTATGAAGCGAACGTCCGGTCACGCCACACCAGAGTAACGGCTCAAAAGGGCTCTAACTTTTGATCCGACCGTTGGATCGTGCTCAAATTTTAACATTAGTTTCCGGAGGCTGTTTTCCTTTTGGTAGCATGGAATTGCTACTCGGTGAAGAGCAAGTCTTGTCATGCTAGACCACCGTAACGGCTCAAAAGCGCCTTAACTTTTGATCCGATTGTTGTATCACTCCCGAATGTTTACAGGAGTTTCTGGAGGCCTTTTTCCTTATAGTAGCTATTGAATCTCTACTCTGTGAAGCAAACGTCCGGTTGCACCAGACCAGACTAACGACTCAAAAGGGCTCTAACTTTTGATCTGACCGTTGGACCGCGCTCAAAGTTTTACAGTAGTTTTCGGAGGCTATTTTCCTTTTGGTAGCCATGGAATCGCTACTAGGTTAAGAACAGGTCTCATCGTGCCAGACCAGCGTAACGGCTTAAAAGCGCCTTAACTTTTGATCCGATCGTTAGATCGCTCCAGAATTTTTACAGGAGTTTCTGGAGGCCATTTTGCTTGTAGTAGCTACAAAATCTCTACTCTGTGAATCGAACGTCCGGTCGCGCCAAAACAGAGTAACGACTCAAAATGGCTCTAACTTTTGATCCGACCGTTGGATCGTACTCAAATTTTTATAGTAGTTTCCAGAGGATGTTTTCCTTGTGGTAGCCATAGAATCGCTACTCGGTGAAGAGCAGGTCTCGTCGTGCCATATGAGTGTAACTGCTCAAAAGCGCTTGAAATTTTGATCCGACCGTTGGATCACTCCCGAATGTTAATAGGAGTTTCTGGAGGCCATTTTCCTTGTAGTAGATACAGAATCTCTACTCTGTGAAGTGAACGTTCGGTCGCGCCAAAAGAGAGTAACGATTCAAAGGCGCTATAACTTTTGATTCGACCGTTGGAATGTGCTCAAAGTTTTACAATAGTTTTCGTCGGCTGTTTTCCTTGTGGTAGCAATGGAATCGCTACTCGGTGAAGAGCAGGTCTTGTCGTGCCAGACGAATGTAACGACTCAAAAGCGCTTTAACTTTTAATCAAACCATTGGATCACTCCTTAATTTTTACTGGAGTTTCTGGAGACCATTTTCCTTGTAGTAGCTACGAAATCTCTACTCTGTGAATCGATTGTCCGGTCGCGCAAGACTAGAGTAACGGCTCAAAAAGGCTCTAACTTTTGATCCGACCGTTGGATCATGCTCAAATGTTTATAGTAGTTTCCGAAGGCTGTTTTACTTGAGATTGCTATGGAATCGCTACTCAGTGAATAACAGGTCTCATCGTGCCAGACCACTATAACGGCTGAAAAGGGCCTTAACTTTTGATCCGACCATTGGATCACTCCCGAATGTTTACAGGAGTTTCTGAAGGCCATTTTCCATGTAGTGGCTACGGAATCTGTACTCTGTGAAGCAAACGTCCGATCGCGCTAGACTAGTGTAACGGCTCAAAAGGGCTCTAACTTTTGATCTGACTGTTGGATCGTGCTCAAAGTTTTAAAGTAGTTTGCGGAGGCTGTTTTCCTTGTGGTAGCTGTTGCGATGTCGCGGTCGCACAAATTAATTACCCTAGCTTCAAACACAACACATAAGATAGTATAGAGCAAGCAAGGGGTCGATCCCACGAGGAAGTTCAAGTCAGATTTTTATGCTAGATGATATGCAATTTGGGGGGGGGGTTGGACATTATCTAGGCTAAAGCATAAGAAAACAGAAAACTATCAAACAAAATTTAATAAAATCAGAAAATTATCAAGAGAACAAATCTTGGTCACAAGCACATATCCACCTACAGAAATCAAAACTGATCGTGGAAACAAAACATCAATTTATATTCTGAATATTTATCTCTTCTTAACATTGGTTAGTTAACAGATCCGCCGTATAACTAACCCTAACCATCAAACAACCACAATGTCCGCACTAGTAATTCAATTTAATGGCAGCTTTAAGAACTAGATAAGTTGATTAATCAAGAAAACATAACTGTCCGCAATCTATGTTTGATTTGATTGAATGTTTACAGGAGTTTCTAGAGGCCATTTTCCTTGAAGTAGCTATTGAATCTCTACTCTATGAAGTGAACTTTTGGTCGCGCCAGACCAGAGTAACGGCCCACAAGGCCTCTAACTCTTGATGCGATCATTGGATCGTGCTCAAAGTTTTACAGTAGTTTTCGGAAGATGTTTTCATTGTGGTAGCCATGGAATCGCTACTCGGTGAAGAGCATTTCTCGTCGTGCAAGACCACCGTAACGGCTCAAAAGCACCTTAACTTTTGATCCAAGCGTTGTATCACTCCCGAATGTTTACAAGAGTTTCTGGAGGCCATTTTCCTTGTAGTAGCTACGGAATGTCTACTATGTGAAGCGAACGTCCGGTCGAGCCAGATGAGAGTAATGGCTCAAAAGAGCTCTAACTTTTAATCCGATCGTTGGATCGTGCTCAAAGTTTTAAAGTAGTTTGTGGAGGCTAATTTCCTAGTGGTAGCAATGGAATCACTACTCGGTGAAGAGCGGGTCTCGTCGTGCCAGACCAGCGTAACGACTCAATAGCGCCTTAACCTTTGATCCGATTGTTGGATCACTCCCGAATGTTTACAGGAGTTTCTGGAGGCCATTTTCCTTGTAGTAGCTATTGAATCTCTACTCTGTGAAGCGAACTTCCGATCGCGCCAGACCAGATTAACGGCCCAAAAGGGCTATAACTTTTGATACGACCATTGGATGGTGCTCAAATTTTTACAGCAGTTGTCAAAGGCTGTTTTCCTTGGGGTAGCTATAGAATCCCTACTAGGTTAAGAGCAGTTCTCATCGTGCAAAACCAGCGTAATGGCTTAAAAGCGCCATAACTTTTGATAGGACCGTTGGATCACACAATTTTTACTGGAGTTTCTGGAGGCCATTTTGCTTGTAGTAGCTACGGAATCTCTACTATTTGAAGCGAACGTCCGGTTGTGCCAGACTAGAATAATGGCTCAAAAGGACTCTAACTTTTGATCTAACCGTTGGATCGTGCTCAAAGTTTTACAGTAGTTTCCGGAGGCTGTTTTCCTTGTCGTAGCCATGGAATCGCTACTCGTTGAAGATCAAGTCTCGTCGTGCCAGACCAATATAACGGCTCAAAAGCGCGTAACCTTTGATCCGATCGTTGGATCACTCCCGAATATTTACAGGAGTTTCTGAAGGCCATTTTCCTTGTAGTAGCTACGAAATCTCTACTTTATGAAGCATACGCACGGTCGCGCAAGACTAGAGTAACGACTCAAAAGGGCTCTAACTTTTGATCTGATAGTTGGATCGTGCTCCAATTTTTACAGTAGTTTGCGGAGGTTGTTTTCCTTGTGGAAGCCATGGAATAGCTACTAGGTTAAGAGCAGGTGTCGTCGTGCCAAACCAGCGTAACGGCTCAAAAGCACCTTAACTTTTGATCCGACCGTTGGATCACTCCTGAATATTTACAGGAGTTTCTTGAGGCCATTTTGCTTGTAGTAGCTACGGAATCTCTACTATGTGAAGCGAAGGTCCGGTCGAGCCAGATGAGAGTAACGGCTCAAAAGGGCTCTAACTTTTAATCCGATCGTTGGATCGTGCTCAAAGTTTTAAAGTAGTTTGCGGAGGCTAATTTCCTAGTGGTAGCAATGGAATCACTACTCGGTGAAGAGCGAGTCTCGTTGTGCCAGACCAGTGTAACGACTCAATAGCGCTTTAACCTTTGATCCGATCGTTGGATCACTCCCGAATGTTTACAGGAGTTTCTGGAGGCCATTTTCCTTGTAGTAGCTATTGAATCTCAACTATGTGAAGCGAATGTCCGGTTGCGCCAGACCAGAGTAATGGCTCAAAAGGGCTCTAACTTTTGATCCGACAGTTGGATCGTGCTCCAAGTTTTACAGTAGTATGCGGAGGCTGTTTTACTCGTGGTAGCTATGGAATCGCTACTAGGTGACGAGCAGGTCTCGTCGTGCCAGACTAGCGTAACGGCTCAAAAGCGCCTTAACCTTTAATCCGACTGTTGGATCACTCCCGAATTTTTACAGGAGTTTTTGGAGGCCATTTTGCTTGTAGTAGCTACGGAATCTCTACTATGTGAAGCGAACATCCGGTCAAGCCAGATGAGAGTAACGGCTCAAGAGGGCTCTAACTTTTGATCCGACAGTTGGATCATGCTCCAAGTTTTACAGTAGTTTGCGGAGGCTATTTTCCTAATGGTAGCAATGGAATCGCTACTCGGTGAAGAGGAGGTCTCGTCGTGCCAGACCAGCGTAACGGCTCACTAGCGCCTTAACCTTTGATCCGATCGTTGGTTCACTCCGAATGTTTACAGGAGTATCTGGAGGCCATTTTCCTTGTTGGAGCTATTGAATCTCTACTTTGTGAAGCGAATGTTTGGTCGCGTCAGAATAGAGTAACGGCTCAAAAGGGCTCTAACTTTTGATTTGACAGTTGGATCGTTTTCCAAATTTTAAAGTAATTTCCGGAGGTTGTTTTCCTTGTCGTAGCCACGGAATCGCTCCTCGATGAATAGCACGTCTCGTCGTGCCAAACCACCGTAATGGCTCAAAAATGCCTTAACTTTTGATCCAACCGTTGTATCACTCCCGAATGTTTGCTGGAGTTTCTGGAGGCCATTTTCCTTGTAGTAGCTATTGAATCTCTACTCTGTGAAGCGAACTTCCGGTCGCGCCAAACCAGATTAACGGCCCAAAAGGGCTATAACTTTTGATACGACCGTTGGATGGTGCTTAAATTTTTACAGCAGTTGACAAAAGCTGTTTTTCTTGGGGTAGCTATAGAATCCCTACTAGGTTAAGAGCAGTTCTCATCGTGCCAAACCAGTGTAACAGCTTAAAAGCACCATAACTTTTGATCCGACCGTTGGATCACACAATTTTTACAGGAGTTTCTGGAGGCCATTTTGCTTGTAGTAGCTACGGAATCTCTACTATTTGAAGCGAACATCCGGTTGCGCCAGACTAGAGTAATGGCTCAAAAGGACTCTAACTTTTGATCTAACCGTTGGATCGTGCTCAAAGTTTTACAGTAGTTTCCGGAGGCTGTTTTCCTTGTCGTGGCCATGGAATCGCTACTCGTTGAAGATCAGGTCTTGTCGTGCCAGACCAGTATAACGGCTCAAAAGCGCTCTAACCTTTGATCCAATCGTTGGATCACTCCCGAATATTTACAGGAGTTTCTGAAGGCCATTTTCCTTGTAGTAGCTACGGAATCTCTACTTTATGAAGCGAATGTACGGTCGCGCAAGACTAGAGTAACGACTCAAAAGGGCTCTAACTTTTGATCTGATAGTTGGATCGTGCTCCAAGTTTTACAGTAGTTTGCGGAGGCTGTTTTCCTTATGGTAGCCATGGAATCACTACCAGGTTAAGAGCAGGTGTCATTGTGCCAAACCAGCGTAACGGCTCAAAAGCGCCTTAACTTTTGTTCTGACCGTTGGATCACTCCTGAATATTTACAGGAGTTTCTGGAGGCCATTTTGCTTGTAGTAGCTACGGAATCTCTACTATGTGAAGCGAAGGTCCGGTCGAGCCAGATGAGAGTAACGGCTCAAGAGGGCTCTAACTTTTGATCCGATAGTTGGATCGTGCTCCAAGTTTTATAGTAGTTTGCGGAGGCTGTTTTACTCGTGGTAGCTATGGAATCGCTACTAGGTGACGAGCAGCTCTCGTCGTGCCAGACCAACGTAACGGCTCAAAAGCGCCTTAACCTTTAATCCGACCGTTGGATCACTCCCGAATTTTTACAGGAGTTTCTGGAGGCCATTTTGCTTATAGTAGCTATGAAATCTCTACTCTGTGAATCGAACGTCCGATCAAGCCAGATGAGAGTAACGACTCAAAATGGCTCTAACTGTTGATCCGACTGTTGGATCTTGCTCAAAGTTTTACAGTAGTTTTCAGAGGTTGTTTTCCTTGTGGTAGCTATGGAATCACTACTCGGTGAAGAGCAGGTTTCGTAGTGCCAGACCAGCATAACGGCATAAAAGGGCTATAACTTTTGTTCCGACCGTTGGATCACCCCTGAATTTTTACAGGAGTTTCTGGAGGCCATTTTCCTTGTAGTAGCTACGGAATCTATACTCTTTGAAGCGAACGTCCTGTTGCGCCAAACTAGAGTAACAACTCAAAAGGATCTAACTTTTGATCTGACCGTTGGATCATGGTCAAAGTTTTACAGTAGTTTCCGGAGGCTGTTTTCCTTGTCGTAGCAATGGAATCGCTACTCAGTGAAGAGCAGGTCTCGTCGTGCTAGACTAGCGTAACGGTTCAATAGCGCCTTTACCTTTCATCCGATCGTTGGATCACTCCAGAATGTTTACAAGAGTATCTGGAGGCCATTTTCCTTGTAGTAGCTATTGAATCTCTACTCTGTGAAGCGAACGTCCGGTCGCGCCAGACTAGAGTAATGACTCAAAAGGGCTATATCTTTTGATCCGACCGTTGGATCACTCTTGAATTTTTATAGGAGTTTCTGGAAGCCATTTTCCTTGTTGTAGCTATTGAATCTCTTCTCTGTGGATCGACCATCCGCTGGCGCCAAACCAGAGTAACGACTCAAAAAGGCTCTAACTTTTTATCCGACCGTTGGATCGTGCTCAAAGGTTTACAGTAGTTTTCAGAGGTTGTTTTCCTTGTGGTAGCAATGGAATCTCTACTTGGTGAAGAGCAGGTCTCGTCGTGCCAGACCAGCATAACGACATAAAAGGGCCATAACTTTTGTTCCGACTGTTGGATCACTCTTGAATTTTTACAGGAGTTTTTGGAGGCCATTTTCCTTGTAGTAGCTACAGAATCTATACTCTTTAAAGCGAACGTCCGGTCACGCCAAACTAGAGTAACAGCTCAAAAGGGTCTAACTTTTGATCCGACCGTTGGATCATGCTCAAAGTTTTACAGTAGTTTTCGAAGGCTATTTTCCTTATTGTAGTAGTGGAATCGCTACTCAGTGAAGAGCAGGTCTCGTCGTGCTAGACCAGCGTAACGGCTCAATAGCACTTTAACCTTTCATCCAATCATTGGATCACTCCAGAATTTTTACAGGAGTATCTGGAGGCTAATTTCCTTCTAGTAGCTATTGAATCTCTTCTCTGTGGATCGAACGTCCGCTGGCGCCAGACCAGAGTAACGACTTAAAAAGGCTCTAACTTTTTATCCGACCGTTGGATCGTGTTTAAATTTTTACAGTAGTTTCCGGAGGCTGTTTTCCTTGTGTTAGCAATAGAATCGCTACTAGGTTAAGAGCAGGTCTTGTCGTGCTAGACTAGTGTAACTGCGTAAAAGCGCCATAACTTTTGATCCGACCGTTGGATCACTCAATTTTTACAGGAGTTTCTGGAGGCCATTTTGCTTGTAATAGCTATGAAATCTCTACTATGTGAAGCGAATGTCCGGTCGCGCCAGACTAGAGTAATGGCTCAAAAGATCTCTAACTTTTGATCCGACCATTGGATCGTGCTCAAAGTTTTACAGTAATTTCCGGAGGTTGTTTTCCTTGTCGTAGCCATGGAATCGTTACTCGGTGAAGAGCACGTCTCATCGTGCCAGACCAGCGTAACGGCTCAAAAGTGCCTTAACCTTTGATCTGATCGTTGGATCACTCCCGAATGTTTATAGGAGTTTTTGGAGGCCATTTCCCTTAGAGTGGCTACAGAATCTCTACGTTGTGAAGCGAATGTCTGGTCGCGCCAGACCAGAATAACCGCTCAAAAGGGCTCTAACTTTTGATCTGACCGTTGACTCGTGTTCAAAGGTTTACAGTAGTTTTCAGAGGCTCTTTTCCTTGTGGTAGCCATGGAATCGCTACACAGTGAAGAGCAGGTCTCATCGTGCGAGACCAACATAACGGCTCAATAGCGCTTTAACCTTTTATCCGATCGTTGGATCACTCTCAAATGTTTACAGGAGTATGTGGAGGCCATTTTCCTTGTAGTAGCTATTGAATCTCAACTCTGTGAAGCGAACGTCCGGTCGCGCCAGATAAGTGTAACGGCTCAAAAGGGCTCTAACTTTTGATCCGACAGTTGGATCGTGCTCCAAGTTTTATAGTAGTTTGCGGAGGCTGTTTTCGTTGTGGTAGCCATGGAATCGCTACTAGGTGAAGAGCAGGTCTTATCGTGCCAGACCAGTGTTGTCATAACCCAATTTTTGACCATTTTAATTTTAATGTTAATTATTATTTTATTTATTGAAAAGGATAAAAAAAAATGATGATGATAAAAAAATAATAATGATGAAAAAACTAGTAAAATGAAATAAATGAAGAATGAATTAAAATTTGGGTTAAGGGCAACATGATTGAAAATTCTGGGGTTTAATTAAACTTTGAAATTAATCTAATTAAGCTTGGAATTAATTTAATTAATCAAGTCAAGGGTTTAATTGAAGAATGGATAAGTTTTAAGACTTAATTAAGCTTGGAATTAATTTAATTAATCCAATCAGGGTTTTAATTGGAGAATTGATAAGTTTTGAGACTTAATTAAGCTTGAAATTTATTTAATTAATCCAATCAAGGGTTTAATTGGAGAATTGATAAGTTTTGAGACTTAATTGGACTTGGATTTAGTTAAATTAATGAAATCAGGGACTTAATTGAACAAATAGCAAAGTTTGGGGTCAAAATTGCAAAAATTAAAATCCAAGGATGACATTGAAAATGGCGCGAAAATGCAGGGGTCAATAAATAGTTTATCCAGGGGTCTTTCTTACGACAATTTGAAAACCTCAGGGACTAAAACATAAATGGCCTTTTAACAGTCAAACGGCGTCGTTTAAAAAAAAAAGAGAGAGAGAGCCGCTCGTCTTCTTCCGCTCGCCAAGCCAGAGAAACGGACGCCCCTGCCATCACTGCTCCTGCAATAACGGTCCTGGGGTCTTCCTTGCCAAGAAAAACGCATGCCATTCTCCAACTATAAAAGCAGGAGAAGGGATGCGCACAGGGGGGGAATTGGACTGAAACGAAGGAGGAACCCAACATAAACAGTGGAGAGAAAAAAAAAACTAAGAGAAAGAAAAAGATAGAGCCGAACAAAGAAAAACTGGGGACCGAGAACAGGGAAGAAGGCAAAACAGAAGCAGGAAGAGAGGAACGCAAGCAAAAACAAGGAAGAAAAACCCAGAAAGACAGAGGAAAACCGGAGCAAAAACAGGGGCAGAATCAGAGCAAAGAACCCGAGAAAGCTTGGGTCCAACCAACCCTCGGTTCCAGGACCCTTACCATCATAGTATTTGTCCAGAGCAGGGGAATTCGGAAGCACGGACCAAAAGCTTTCTTCCCAAACACAAAGGCAAAGAGACATAGCAGAGAAGGAAAGAAAAACGGAGGGGCAACCATTTCGTGCCTGCAGAAAAAGAACAACCCAAAAGACAGTGAAGCCACATCGGGAAACAAAATAAAACAGCCACCACGCCATCATCTTCGGCGCCGTCCTCCGTTGCACAGGTAAGTTTCCATTCTCTGCATTCAACAAAACTTTCAAATGCAGTGTGAAGGTAATTTAATTACCTTCACACTATTCATGCACGCGTGAATTTACTTCACGCGTGCTTCTTCTTCTTTTGCCCAGCCGGGCCACTGGTTTGGGCCAGTGGCCAGGCCGGGCTGGCTGGGTCCAGCCGAGCCCCCACATGGGCTGAGCTGGGCCCAGCCCCCCAAAACAAAAAAATAAAAAAATAAAAAATAAAAAATAGAAATTATAGAAATAAAAATTTTGCATGTCTTAGAAAAAAACATATTTTTTTTCAATTTATTCACTAATATCAGGATCAGGAATAGGAAAAAATATATACTGATTTTTTTTTTATAGCTACGAATTTTTACCAACGCCAGAGTTGGAATTATTCGTGGTGGAAGGGAGGGGGAAAAACAAAAAAATCAGTGAAGCATAATGCAAGCAGAACCCAGAGAAAACAACAGAAAACAGAGGAGAAAACCCAGAAAAACAGAGGAAAAACCAGTGAAGAACAACCCAGAACACAGAGAAGAAAAAAAACGGGGGGAAAAAGGAAGCCAGAAACAGAAGAAAAGCAGGGGAAACAGGGGAAAAAATAGAGAAACGCGCAGAAATAAAAACGCAAAGAGCAAGGGAGAAAGAGGGCAGCACACACACAGTGAAGAGAATTATCTTTGAAACCGTTTTCGTCCCTGCAAGCAAAGGAAAGACCAGTATTCATTCAAAGAACATCACAGTAAACCAGCATCTTCATTATTGTTTCCTTCGTCATCTCAGGAGCTGCGGTAAAACTAAAGTATACGGGCACAGAATCAAAAGGAAACAAAGGAAAGCAGAAGAAGGAGAAGAGTAGAGGAGGTAGTCGGCCAGCCAGAGCTTCGCCACCGTCTCCATCGCCTCGCAGACCAGGTAAGCAAGCTCTCCTCTTCAATTAAGTGTCTTTTACACTGTGCAAGTGAATTTTAATTCACTTGCACAGTGCAGCTCAGCCCAGCCGGGCCACTGGCTTGGGCCAGTAGCCAGGCCAGGCTGGCTGGGCTAAGCCCAGCCCATATGGGCTGAGCTGGGCCCAACCTAAAAAAATAAAAAAATAAAAAGTAAAAAGTAAAAAAATAAAAAACAAAGATGTGTGTATGTACAAATAAAAAAATAAATATGAATTTGTTATTTTTATTCATTGACGCCAGAGTCAGAATAAAAATACTAATTCAAATTTATTTTATTGTATTTTATTTAATTACATAAAAATAAAAAATATGAATACAAAAATAAAATAAAATAAAGTAAATTTATTGGTTTATTCATTGACGCCAGAGTCAGGAATAAAGATACTGATGTAAATTTATTTTATTTTATTGTATTTTACTTTTATTTAGTTACATAAAAAATGTGTATGCTTAAAAAATAAATTTATTTGATTTGTTTATTCACCGACGCCAGAGTCGGGAATAAAAAAAATGATTTAAATTTATTTTGTTTTTATAGCTACGTGATATTTACCAACGCCAGAGTTGGAAATATCCGTAGTTAAATATTCACTGACGCCAGAGTCAGGAATATTAAACGCAAAATTATCATATCCTAAACCAATAAACATTTAGCAATTTAAGGCAAAACTAGCAATGCAGTCTGCCTCAGGCAGAACGTTTAAGGGGTGATAATATCTTTTCTTTTACGTAACCAGTCCCGTACCATAGAATCTCTATTGACCAGTTAGGGTTCCTAGTGACCATAATACTAGGTGGCGACTCCTTAAACAAGACATTTTCCCTAAAAGAACAAGATGCCAGAAATCTGTTCTTTTTCCATAAATCGAGAATTATTTTTAGGGCCGCCGCGATGTCGGGTGCAACAAGTGTAACGACTCAAAAGCGCCTTAACCTTTAATCCGACCATTGGATCACTCCTGAATTTTTACAGGAGTTTCTGGAGGCCATTTTTCTTATAGTAGCTATGAAATCTCTACTCTGTGACTCGAACATCCGGTCGCGCTAGAAGAGACTAACGACTCAAAAGGGCTCTAACTTTTGATCCGACCGTTGGATCGGGCTCAAATTTTTACAGTAGTTTCCGGAGGATGTTTTCCTTGTGGTAGCATGAAATCGCTACTCGGTGAAGAGCAGGTCTCGTCGTGCCAGACCAGCAAAACGGCATAAAAGCCCCATAACTTTTGTTCCGACCGTTGGACCACTCCTGGATTTTTTCAGGAGTTTCTGGAGGCTATTTTCCTTGTAGTAGCTACGGAATCTCTACTTTGTGAAGCGAACGTCCGGTCGCGCCAAACCAGAGTAACAACTCAAAAGGGCTCTAACTTTTGATCCGACCATTAGATCGTGCTCAAATTTTATAGTAGTTTTCGGAGGTTGTTTTCCATGTGGTAGCCATGGAATCGCTACTAGGTTAAGAGCAAGTCTCGTCGTGCCAGACCAGCGTAAGGGCTCAAAAGCGCCTTAACTTTTGATTCGACCATTGGATCACTCCCGAATGTTTACAAGAGTTTCTGGAGGTGAATTTTCTTGCAGTACGTATCAAATCTCTACTCTGTGAAGCGAACGTCCGGTAGCGCCAGACTAGAGTAACGGCTTAAAAGGGCTCTAACTTTTGATCTAACCGTTGGATCGTGCTCAAAGTTTTATAGTAGTTTTCGGAGGCTCTTTGCCTTGTGGTAGCAATGGAATCGGTACTCGTGAAGACCAGGTCTCGTAGTGCCAGCTTGTGTAATGGCTCAAAAGCGCCTTAACTTTTGATCCGATCGGTAGATCACACCCGAATGTTTACAGGAGTTTCTGGAGGCTAATTTCCTTGTAGTTATTATCGAATCTCCATTCTGTGAAGCGAACGTCCGGTCGCGCCAGACTTGAATAACGGCTTAATAGGGCTCTAACTTTTGATCCAACCGTTGGATCGTGCTCAAAGTTTTACAGTCGTTTCCGGAGGCTGTTTGCCTTGCGGTAGCAATGGAATCGGTACTTGGTGAAGAGAAGGTCTCGTAGTGCTAGCTTGCGTAACGGCTCAAAAGCGCCTTAACTTTTGATCCGACCGGTGGATCACACTCGAATGTTTACTTGAGTTTCTGGAGGCTAATTTCCTTGCAGTAGCTACGGAATCTCTACTCTGTGACGCGAATGTCCGGTCGCGCCACACCAGTGTAACGACTCAAAAGGGCTTTAACTTTTGATCCGCCGTTGGATCGTGCTTAAAATTTTACAGTAGTTTCCGGAGACTGTTTTCCTTGTGGTAGCCATAGAGTTGCTACTAGGTTTAGAGCACGTCTCATCGTGCCAGACTAGCGTAACGGTTCAAAAGCGCCGTAATTTTTTATCAGACCGTTGCATCACTCCTGCATTTTTACAGGAGTTTATGAAGGCCATTTTCCTTGAAGTAGCTACATAATCTCTACTCTATGAAGCCAACGTCCGGTCACGCCAAACCAGAGTAACGACTCGAAAGGGCTCTAACTTATGATCCGACCGTTGCATCATGCTCAAAGTTTTATAGTAGTTTCTGGAGGCTGTTTTTCGTATGGTAGCCATGGAATCGCTCCTAGGTTTAGAGCATGTCTCATCGTGCCAGACCAGCGTAACGGCTCAAATGCGCTGTAATTTTTTATCAGACCGTTGCATCACTCCTGAATTTTTACAGGAGTTCATGGAGGCCATTTTCCTTGTAGTAGCTACGGAATCTCTACTCTATGAAGCAAACGTCCGGTCGCGCCAGACTTGAGTAACGGCTCAAAAGGGCTCTAACTTATGATCCGACCGTTGGATAGTGCTCAAAGTTTTACAATAGTTTCCGGTGGCTATTTTCCTTGTGGTAGCCATGAAGTCGCTACTAGGTTTAGAGCACATCTCGTCGTGCCAGACCAGCGTAGCGGCTCAAAAGCATCATAGCTTTTGATCCAACCGTTATATCACAACTTAATTTTTGCAGGAGTTTCTGGAGGCCATTTTCCTTGTTGTAGCTACGGAATCTCTACTCTGTGAAGCGAACGTCCGGTAAAGCCAGACTTGAGTAACGACTCAAAAGAGCTCTAACTTTTGATCCACCGTTGGATCGTGCTCAAAGTTTTACAGTAGTTTCCGGAGGTTGTTTTCCTTGTGGTAGCCATGGAGTCGCTACTAGGTTTAGAGCACGTCTCATCGTGCCAGTCTAGCGTAACGGCTCAAAAGCGTCGTAATTTTTTATCAGACCATTGCATCACTCCTGAATTTTTACAGGAGTTTATGGAGGCCATTTTCCTTGTAGTAGCTACGGAATCTCTACTCTGTGAAGCAAACGTCCGGTCGCGCCAGACCAGAGTAAGGGCTCAAAAGGGCTCTAACTTATGATTCGACCGTTGGATCGTGCTCAAAGTTTTACAGTAGTTTCCAGAGGCTGTTTTCCTTTTGGCAGCCATGAAGTCGCTACTAGGTTTAGAGCAAGTCCCGTCGTGCCAGATCAGCGTAACGGCTTAAAAGCACCTTAACCTTTGATCCGATAGTTGGATCACTCTCGAATGTTTACAGGAGTATCTGGAGGCCATTTTCCTTGTTGTAGCTATTGAATCTCTACTCTGTGAAGCGAACGTCCGGTCGCGCCAGACTAGAGTAACGGCTCAAAAGGGTTCTAACTTTTGATCCGATCGTTGGATCATGCTAAAAGGTTTACAGTAGTTTCTGGAGGCTGTTTTCCTTGTGGTAGCCATAGAATTGATACTCGTTGAAGAGTAGGTTTCATCGTGCCACACCAGCATAATGGATCAAAAGCACTTTAACTTTTGATCCGACCGTTGGATCACTCCTGAATTTTTACAGGATTTTCTGGAAGCCATTTTCCTTGTTGTAGCTATTGAATCTCTTCTCTGTGAATCGAACGTCCGATCGCGCTAGACTAGAGTAACGGCTCAAAAGGGCTCTTGATCCGACTATTGGATCGCGCTTAAATTTTTACAGTAGTTTCCGGAGGTTGTTTTCCTTGTGGTAGCCATGGAATCGCTACTTAGTGAAGAGCAGGTCTCGTCGTGCCAGACCAGCGTAACGGCTCAAAAGTGCCTTAATTTTTTATCAGACCGTTGGATCACTCCAAAATTTTTACAGGAGTTTCTGGAGGTCATTTTCGTTGTAGTAGCTACGGATTCTCTACTCTATGAAGATAACATCCGGTCGCGCCAGACCAGAGTAACGGCTCAAAAGGGCTCTAACTTTTGATCCGACCGTTGGATCGTGCTCAAAGTTTTACAGTAGTTTTCGGAGGCTGTTTTCCTTGTGGTAGCCATGGAATTGCTACTCGATGAAGAGCATGTCTTGTCGTGCCAGACTAGCGTAACGGCTCAAAAGCGCCTTAATTTTTTATCAGATCGTTGGATCACTTCTCAATTTTTACAGGAGTTTCTGGAGGCCTTTTTCGTTGTAGTAGCTAAGGATTCTCTATTCTTTGAAGCGAATGTCTAGTCGCGCCAGACGAGAGTAAAGGCTCAAAAGGGCTCTAACCGTTGGATCACCCCCAAATGTTTACAGGAGTTTCTGGAGGCCATTTTCCTTGCAGTAGCTATTGAATCTCTACTCTTATAATTTTAAAGCATTTAAACAATCCTTAAAGTATCCTAAATAGATCCTAATTCTGTTTTTAATTGTTTTTTAAATTTATAATTTTAAAACATTTAAACTATCTTTGAAGTATCTTGAACAGAAATCCTAATTAATTTTTTAAAATTTTATAATTTTAAAATATTTAAAGTGTCCTTAATGTATCCTAAAACAAAATTCTAATACCTTTTGTTTTAATTATTTTTTAATTTTATAATTTTAAAACATTTAAACTATCTTTTAAGTATCAAAAAAAAAGAAATCCTAATTATTTTCTTCTCATTGTTTTTAAATTTACAATTTTTTAAAAATTAAATTATCCTTGAAGTATCCTAAACAGAAATCCTAATTCTTTTTTTAGAAATGTTTTAAATTTTATAATTTCAAAACATTTAAACTATCTTTGAATTATCCTGAAAAGAAATCCTAATTGGTTTTTTTAAATTTTTTTAAATTTATAATTTTAAAACACTTAAACTGTCCTTGAAGTATTCTAAACAAAAATCCTAATTACTTTTTTTAATTGTTTTTAAATTTTATAATTTTAAAATATTTAAAATGTCCTTCATATATCATAAATAGAAATCCTAATTTCTTTTCTTTTTTGTAAAATTTATAATTTTAAAACATTTAACCTATTTTTGAAATATCCTAAACATATCCTAATTTTGTTTTTTTAATTTTATAATTTTAAAACATTTAAACTATCATTGAATTATCCTTAACAGAAATCCTAATTAGATTTTTTAATTGTTTTAAAATTTTATAATTTTAAAACATTTAAATAGTCTTTGAAATATCATAAACTGAAATCCAAATTTTTATTTTTTGAAATAGTTATCAAATTTTATAATTTTAAAAAATTTAAACTATTCTTTAAATATCCTAAACAGATCCTAATTTTGTTTATAAATTTTATAATTTTAAAACATTTAAACTATCCTTAAAATATCTTAACAGAAATCTTAAATACCATTTTTTTATTGTTTTTTGAATTTTATAATTTTAAAACATTTAAACTATCCTTAAAGTATCCTAAACATATCCTAATTATATCTTTTTAATTGTTTTCTAATTTTCTAATTTTAAAACTTTTAAAATATTTTTGAAGCATCTTAAATAGAAATCCGAAGTACTTTTTTTTAATTTTTTAATTTTAAATCATTTCAACTATCCTTGAAGTATCCTCAATAGAAATCCTAATTATTTTTTTATTTGTTTTTTAATTTTATTATTTTAAAATATTTAAACTATCCTTGAAATATCCTCAATAGAAATTCTAATTTCTTTTTTTTAATTGTTTTCAAATTTTATAATTTTAAAACATTTAAACAATTCTTGAAGTATCCTAAACAGATCCTAATTCTGTTTCTTAATTGTTTTTTAAATTTATAATTTTATAACATTTAAACTATTCTTAAAGTATCTTGAACTGAAATTCTAATTAGTTTTTTTTAATTGTTCTTAAACTTTATAATTTTAAAACATTTAAAGTGTCTTTGATGTATCCTAAAATGAAATCCTAATACCTTTTATTTTAACTAATTTTAAATTTTATAATTTTAAAATATTTAAACTATCCTTTAAGTATCCTAAAAAAGAATTTCTAATTACTTTATTCTAATTGTTTTTAAATTTACAATTTTTAAAAAATTAAACTATCCTTGAAGTATCCTCAACAAAAATCCTAATTCCTTTTTTTTGAAAATATTTTTAAATTTTATAATTTTAAAACATTCAAACTATCCTTTAAGTGTCCTCATAAAAGAAATCCTAATTATATTTTTTTATTATTTATTATTTTATTATTTTAAAACATTTAAACTATCCTTAAAGTATCCTCAATAGAAATCCCACTACGCCATTATACAGTTTTACCGACAGATTAATTCCATCGGTATAAGGAACACAAACCATCGGTAAAATTATTACAGGAAATAAATGGAGTCGAGAATTATAAAACAAAACGTTTTGACCAACATCAAATGTTTTTAAGATGAACATTTACCATAAATTAAAGGTATCTTATATAATTAGATATGTTATTATAAAACATGCTTTAGTTAAGGAGTTATTGATACTTCAAGTGCAAAATGATGATATAAAACCTTGATAAAAATGCACTTTTAAGTACTAATCACACCCCCCAACCAGCTTATTACTAGTCCCTAGTAATCAAAGCGTTAAAATAGAAAAACTATTTGCAAATTCCACAAAGCAAAGCATTCATCATTCAACTTCCATTAATCTATCCAGATAAACAAACTCTCATTAAGTTTATATATCTGCTCAATATCTCTTAAACAAAATATTAATAAACCTTACTTTTTATGTGCTCAATGTATGAAAACATAGATGATGGGGCTTTAATTGGAGGAAAACAATATTCTGTTCTAATGTTTAAGGTTAACTTCCTTGGGTTGGGATTATTATCGTTTCTTTTTTTTTTCAATATATATACATATAACTTACAACACAATGCATCTTTAACCCATGTAACGAGCTTTCAGCTAATGACTCCCAGACCAGTTGGTCTTAGGGCATTGGGTGTTGAGACACCCCTACGAGCTTAGTAACTCAGGTTGCAGATACTAATACGTAGATAGTGCAATGTTTGATTCCCTTAAGCTTTTCTCCTCAACCCATGTAACAAGCGTTGGGCCAATAGCTCCCAAGTCAGTTGACTTTAGGGTATTAGGTGTTAAAACACTCCTTCGGTTTATAGATACCATTCCTAAAGAACGACATGTTGCATTACAAGTCCATCTGGCACATCTGTGACAGACTTTCAGTCGTTTTGCACGACGTTTCTTTGCAAAAGTGCTTTTACCTGTTCCAGGC
>Ga0325414_1001532_pt1 | contig 22491 bp, 10 predicted proteins | sample PopdelMetagenome_8_FD_206183 | JGI IMG/M metagenome (GOLD analysis project Ga0325414, IMG submission 206183) | Populus deltoides microbial communities from Bellville, Georgia, United States - Leaf-PdKOR-R3 | ecosystem: Host-associated > Plants > Phyllosphere > Phylloplane/Leaf | place: USA... | reverse complement strand
TCATTTTACTTCCACCAATCTATTCAAATAAAAAAAACTCTCAATAGATTTATGTGTCTAGCACATACCTCTTAATCAAGATATTAACAAACCTTTTTTTATGCTCAATATATCAACACATAGTTATAAGGCTTTACTGGAAAGAAAACAAAATTTATTCTAATGTTTTCTATGGTTAATTTTCTCAGGTTGGATATATATATATATATATATATATATATATATATATATATATATATATATATATATATATAAACTTAAAACACAATGCATCCTTAACCCATGTAGTGAGCTTTAAGCTAATAACTCCTAGACTAATTGGTCTAAGAGCATTAGGTGTTGAGACACCCTTACAAGCTGGGTAACTTGGGTTGCAAATATTTAAATGTAGATGATGCAATGTTTGATTCCTTTAAACTTTTTCATCAACTCATATAACAAGCTTTGGGCCAATAGCTCCCAGGTTAGTTGACTTTAGCGTATTGAGTATTAAGACACATCTTCAAGCTTAATTACTTAGTTAAGGAGGCTACGAAACTAAACTTATCTAAATTTTTATTTATTTATTTCATTATCATTGATATTATATTTATTATTTTTGTTTATTTTTTAAAATTTATATAATCTCAATTTAACTTAGTTGCTACCTCTAAAAAAAACATAAATAATGTAATAATCTAATTTGCAACCCACAACCATTTGTTAAAGTAAGTGTGTGTGTGTGTATGTGAAAATGATGGTTTATGAATACTTGTTACATAATTATATAAGCAGCATTTAGTGATAACAATATGAGAGTTTTCAAACTTGAATAATTAAAAAAAATGTATGATAAAATCTCGTTATGAATTTTACAAATAACTACTAGAAAATATTTACCAGGAAGCATCTCAAAAGTTAATAAAATTTCTTCTTACCATGTCATCCTAACAATAACAATTCTATCAAATAGTTTTACTAACATCAAAAAGAAAGTTTTTTTAAAATGATTTCAACTATCTTCTCCCCTCGAAAAAAGAGAGAGAAATTGTTCTCAATGTTTGAAGTCAGAAAGGTAGAGTATAGAAGACATCACCTAAAATAGCAACTGCTGAAATACCTGAAACACACTTAAACAAATATAACCAAAATAGAAAATAATATGTTATGAGTAAAAAAAGACATAGATATTTACGCACTAAGGCTCAAATCCAATCTAAGTTTTTCATGGCTTTCTATGGTTGACCAATCTATTTGATTCATGGAGGAATCAATTTCAAGGATGAAAAATTATAGTTTATTAATCAATTATTCAGCAATTGCAGCAGAGATTATGATTTGTTGTGTCAAAGATGTTATAAACTTTTGCTCCACAACATGATTAAGAAAAAACATAAATTATTATAAAAATCATTAACATTTAACAAACTTATAGGTTTTCGGTGAATGTTCAATTGGGTCCAGGAGGAAATATGAAATATTTATTCTAATATGCCCGAACCAACTAGTATGGCAGTAAATGCATCAAAATGTTCAAGCATTGCAACTATTCAATTAGACATTGTTAAGACCTTTAGTTCCTCTCCAACTATTTTTCCAGTGATGTTCTCTTTGGATAAAGCATTTGGTTTGATAGCCAAAACTTGACTACCTCCTTAAAATGCAGTTGTTGACACATTCTCTATTAACCCAAAGTTGCCTCCCCCATATACTAACTGAGTCTTTCTCTCAGCAAGTCCCGATCAAGATTATAAAAACTTTTTTTCTTTCTCAGAACTGGATCCACAAAAAACACAAATATTTTTTATATTATAAGTTAAGAAACTTGCCATTTCTACACCCTCTTATACTCTTTAAATGTATGGGTTGAATAAAAATAAAGGGAAGGATGAGAAGACTTTATAGATAAGAAAAATGAAATGCAATCATATTACTTATATGTAGGCTAGCTGGAGTCTCTTTTGTTTTTGTCAAAACATGTATATATACAAGTAGTTGTGATTGTGACTCACATCTTCCTTTGGTTTTACATCTAAGAATGACTTAAACACCCTCTATGGGTTTGGGGTAAGCTTCCTATCTTGTTTTTTAAAAAACTGAAAAGCATGGTTTTTTTAGTCAGATTCCCAAAACTATGTCTAGCATATTGTGAAAACCCTGGAAATTTATAATTTAAATATGTAGATGTGTAAACTCTTATGTAAATGTAAGACTGAAAGTGGTAATATTTCAATGAGTGACGGAAACCAAGATTAGAAATAATAGATAAATAATGATATATAATGAAAGAGATGACCTCTATAAAATGAATTTTGGTTTAGAATTCATAAGAACAAAGAAACTGGTAACGTGTTTTGATGGATAAAATAATAAGAAAAATAAAAAAATATTTTTAGGAAATAAGTGAGGTAATAAAGAATGCATTATAATAAAGGATAATGCAATGAAAAAGGGTAGGACTGAAGGTGCAAGCACCGATTAAAAATCAGTGACGTTTCTTAAAACAGTAATAAGCCCGATAAATAAATAAAGGTGGAAATCCTAAAATGAATACATTTTAAAATAATAAAATGACCATAAAGTTTTAGAAGGATAATTGATATGATTTTTGTTTATGATGAGTGAACAAGAAAAATCTAGATTGTTTATGAAAAGTCATGAACTGAACAAGTTTATATTAGGAAGCAGAATTCTCAATCCAATCGTAGGATCGGGATGAAATTTTGCATGAAGTCTATTAATATGTTTTCCTACCTTGGTTAAATATCTCATCCCAATCGGAGTTTGGGGAGTTTGGTAAAGACTAACGATTTAAGCAAAAATAAACCAGATAGTTTACATGAAAAATAAAATAAAATACATAAATTAAGGCATGAATGAGGGACAAAATTGTAATTATGGAAAAAGGTGCCTATAAAACTACAAAGGCCACCAGTTAAAAAAAAAGAAAAAGAAAAAAAGAAGAAGAGAAAAGTGGATAGAGAGAGAGCTGTAGATTTGGAGTAAAACCAATAATACTCTTGTGGCTAAGATTTGGATATATTATTCTCATTACACTTATCTACTAACTGACCGGAGGGATTGGAAGGCATACAATCCATTTGACAGAAATCATCATCGGATATTTCATGAAAAACAAAAAGGAAATGCACCTGCAGGGCAGTTTGGTCGCCAGCCGATATCTCTCTCTTCCACCGTTGGATCATGCTCATTCTTGAATATGTGGTGTGCCTTTTGAATCTATTGCTAGTTTTGGCAAAATGTAGCAAGCTTGACTAAATACATGTTTTGATGAAATTAGAATTGTGTGGGTGTAGGTTTTATGGAAGATATAATGGTAAAATATATTCTTGTTATTGGTATTATTATAGATTAATTGTGTATTCTTTATATGAGGGGAAGTATGATTATTGTGTAAGAATAGTTAGGAACATTGCTAAATGAACATGTTGATTGAATACAAAGCTAACTTGTTGGTTGTGTGGATATAAATGGGTGGAACCATGAAGAAATTGAAATGAAAGAAATATGGAAAATAAAACATATTTAAAGCTAGCCATAAGTATTTTTGGCAAATTGATTAGTTAATGAAAATTATCATGGATTCCAACCAATATGGTGAAATTGTTGTGATAATAATCTAAGAATATTAATTGTTAAGGTTTACCGCATATGTTTAATCGCACGAGGAGAGAGCGAAAGAATATGAATAGTTCATCATTTTGTTGCATTAATAGTAATATTAGGAGAAATCCCAAAAGGAACGAGTTTCCTTATTTTTGGTCTAATCTTTGCTGTATTGTAGAGGTAGGGAAATTGTTTGAATGTTTTGCTTTAGAATTGGTTTGAATTTGTGATTTAATGATATCAAATAACCTTGGATGATGTTGTTTTTACAATGAAAATAAGTTGAAAGTTGAAAAGGATTTCCAAGGAATGAAAATCCTTGTAGTCCAAAATTTTAGCTATAAAGGACGGGCTATTGTGATTGTTGATTTTGAGCCTTAAAACAAAATAATTTGGAGTTGGTTTCTTCATAAAAGTTGCATTTCCATGTTTTAGCCTTTTATAGAGATAAATCACGACCAAAACTGAGTTTTACAGTTTTATTTAGGATTAAGACACTAAATAGTGTTCTGGGTTGGTTAAGCTAAATTGTTTGGAATCAGACAATTTTTAATCTTTGCTTGGAATTTACTATTGAGTGATGGTTTTGAGAACAAAATTATAAGAATGAATATAAACATGAAAATGAGTAAGAGTATGAGATCTTAAAGAAAATTCCTTGTGATTGGTTTGAGAATACTAATTGAATGAGAATTAAATGAAGATGTGATGTTGGTTGTATTGTTGATAAAAATTGAATCCCTGGTTGTACAGGGGAAGCTGTGGGGATTGGACAATTGCATGGAGTGGCAGCACGTGCACCTATTCTAGGTAGATGATTCATCACCTTATTTTATAATTGTTAGTTTTTCTTAAATATTTGTGTTATGTATTTAATTGATGTTAAAAGAATGAAACAAATGATTAAGTTGAGTGATTGGTAATTTACGCTTATTTTATAATTGTTAGTTTTTCTTAAATATTACAAATGAGAATTATTGGTAATTTAAGAGAAATTACCAAAATTATTTGGCTAACAAAAGAGGTTAGTCAGGTGCTGGGTAATTCGTATGGAATTACCGAATTGATTGTGGCAACCAAGATGGGTAAGCCAGATTTCTTGGGTAATTAAGAGAATTACCGGGTTTATTGGTTAACAAGGAAGTTAACTGGATATGGGGTAATTCGTATGGAATTACCGGATTGATTGTGGCAACCAAGATGGGTTAGCCGGATTTCTTGGGTAATTAAGAGAATTACCGAGTTTATTTGTTAACAAGAAAGTTAACTGGATATGGGGTAATTTGTATGGAATTACCGGATTGATTGGCTAACAAAAGAGGTTAGCCGGATGTTGGGTAATTCGTATGGAATTACTGGATTGTATGCAAATGATACTTGGCAACCGTGGTTACAATGCATATGATGTTAATAAGAAAAATGAAAGGGATTCGGTATGAATAGAAGAATCAAATGGCATGGATTAGCTATCCAGGTTTGGATTGCTAATGGTATCGATGAGATTTCATTGGTGCCGGTATTTTTTTAAATTGATTAGTCTAGCCCAATATTAGAAGACTAATGATACTAATGAGATTTATTAGGTTCAATGATTACCTTCTAGCAACAGATTTAAAAAGGGGAAATTATTGATTAATTATTCCAAAAGAATGAGATAAGCTAATGATACCAAGAGAAAAATATCTTGGTATCATGTGAGAATTGATTTATAAGGAGATAGTGTTCACAAATCGTTGAGTTGTGTTGAGATTTCCAAGATGGAATTATTCTTGGCAAATGAGATAGGATATTAGATGGATATTGATAATAGATGGAAAATATATGTTGTAAAAGAGGTTTATGTCTAATTTTATATATATAAAAAAATTCCGTAGAGATTATTGTCTGCCATTGTTATTGCTTGTTACTATCTTTTATATTTATGTGTAATTTTAATTTTTATTTTCAGGTCCATCAAGGTCGCATCAAGGGAAATACTAGTTTAGTTATCTTTTGTTTTTGACCATGTAAATTAATTGTAAATTAAAAGACTTATCTTCTAAAACTTGAGATGTAATATTAATCCGTAAATTTGAATGTATGTCTTTAATCTAATGGTTGAAACTCTTAGTACCTTTTTGACCATGCATGTTTATAATTGAAATTGAATCTTTTATTTAAACTACATTATATGATGTTATTGAATAAGATATGTTGTGTTGATAAGAATGAGTTGGGTTGAGATCCAGGATAATTGGGTCGTGATTTTGAGTTATGAGATGTGAGATATTAGAAGTGTAAACAGGGAATATATCGATAACTTGGGACCTACCAGTATAGGGGAGACTCTGTCGAAATTTTGGTAGAAATTTTGATGGAACCTGTATATTAAAAAAAAATACCTTAAAATTTCCAATATATTGCGAAGAAGAATGTAGAAAAATCGGGGATGTTACACATATTCTTTATGAAAATGAGGCCATAAATCATGAATTACACGATGCACATCTCCACTAGGATGCGTCTCAAGAGTCAATAAAAGATTATCTAAAGATTTCTTACTCAGGCCATCCTCAAGGAATTGTATTTTATCTTTACAGTTTATAGATACCATTCCTAAAGAATGACATTATACATTTTAAGTCCATCTAGCACATTTATGATAGATTTTCAATTATTTTACTAGACATTTCTTTGCTAAAGTATTTTTACCTATCTTAGGCATGTGTGAAATAAAAGAATTGGAAACTCATTTGATAATCGAACCTTTGCTTCAATTATCCAGCAAATATCTTCAAGAATTCCATGGTGCATTAACAACCTTAATCTTTCACACTTAGCATGATAAATTTTTGTTATTGTATTTTGAGGTAAAGTAGAAAAATATTTTTTTAATTTCTCATGAGTGGTGTCCATTTTTCAGATGAGAGGTGAAGAAGAGATGCAAAGAAATGAGAAGGAACAAGAAATTGAACAAACATATAAACAAATATCTGTTATCATGGGAAACTGAAAGAACCAACTTGAGAGTCACAAAGTATCATTATCCACCATTTGATTGAGGTTGGAAAGAGACTAGTAAAACAGAAGTCACAGAAAAAAAAACACAAACACAATGTAAGAAAAACAAAATAATCAATCTTTATAAACAAGATAATTCAAACCAATGGATTCATTTTCACTAGGAAAATTATCAAATTAAGCATTCAAATGATATACATAACCATTCTTTGGATTCTTGATATCGAAAGCCCCATAAGGATACACATGTTTTACAAGAAATGGATCGCTCCATCTTGATCTTCGCTTTCCAGGAAATAAGTGAATCAAGAATTATAAAGCAAAACTTTTTGACAAACATCAAATGTTTTTCATATGATTTTCTAGTCATGAAACACTTTGATTCTTGCTTTATGAATTTGGAATTCAAATACACATCATTTCTTATTTTCTCGAGTTCATTTATTTGTAACTTACGCATCTAGCTAACATCATCAATGTTTGAATTGAAAGCTTTAATAGCGTAGTAAGCTTTATGTTCAAAGTCCACAGGCAAGTGATAAGGTGTTTCATAAACTAGCCTATAAATTAACATACCTATTGATATTTTAAAAGCAGTTCGATAAGCCCAAAATACATCATTAAGTTTTAAAGACCAGTCTTTTTTATTAGGGTTCACTATTTTTTTCAAGATTTGTTTGATTTTCCTATTTGCAAGTTTTACTTGTCACTTTATCTGATGGTGATAAGAGGTGACAACTTTATATGTGATTTCATATTTCTTCATTAAAGATTCAAATGGCTTGTTGCAAAAATGTGTTACACCATCACTTTTCTTGGCTCGAGGGATTCCAAATCGACTCAAAATATTTTCTGTCAAAAACTTGATCACTATTTTATGATCATTATTTGGACTTAGAATTGCCTTTATCCATTTTGAAACATAATATATTATGACTAATATGTACAAAAAAACCAAACGATGGAGGAAATGGTTCCATGAAATCTATACCCTAACATTCAAAGATTTTAATTAGAAGAATATGATTTAAAGGCATCATGTGATGTTTTGAAATGGATCCTAACTTTTGATAATTTTCATAAGTTTTGCAAAATACATATACATCCTTAAACATGGTGGAACAATAAAATCCACATTCTATGATTTTTGCAGTCATCTTTTTTTGTAAGAATTGACCCCTCACATTCCTCAAAATGAAAAAAATTTAATAACACTACTTACCTCATTGTCAGGAATGCATCTTCAAAATATTTGATCAAAACAATACCTGAATAAGTAAGTGTAATCCCAATAAAAGTTCTTCACTTCGCTTAAAAACTTTCTTTTGTCTTGGATACTCCAATGAGTTGGCAAATCTCATATAGCAAGAAAATTAAAAATATTAGCAAACTAAGGTATTGCAGCAATATAAAATAATTATTCATCAGGAAAGTAACTATTGATTGGTGTGATGTCAAATGTTAACTCTATTGTCAATCTTGACAAATAATTAACGACAATATTTTCGGTGTTTTTTTTATCTTTGATTGTGATATCAAATACTTAGAGTAACAAAATCCACCCTATCAATCTAGCCTTAGAATCATTTTTAGAAAAAAAAAAGACATTTTAATTCTGCATGATCACTAAAAACAACAAGTGAAGTAAAAAGATAAGATCTAAATTGTTCACACATAAATACTACTGCAAATAATTCCTTTCAATGGTAGAGTTATTCACTTGAGCACTATTTTAAAGTTTTACTTGCATAGTAAATCATATAAAGTTTTTTTTTTATCTTTTCTTTGTCTTAAGATAGCACCCACGATATAATCACTAGTGTCACATATTGTTTCAAAAGGTAAAGATCAATCAAGAGGTTGAATGACTTGAATAAATGTAAACAAGTTTTTAAGTTTAACAAACATTTCTTCACATGTTCAGTCTATTTAAAAACATTATCCTTTGTTAGGAGGTTATACAATGATTTAGATATTGCACTAAAATCTTTGATAAACCTCCTATAAAAACTAGCATGTCTAAAGAATGATCTAACATCTTTAATAGATTTTGATGTTGCCAAGTTCATAATTAACTTGATTTTAGACTTGTAAACCTTAATTCTTATCAATGAAATAATGTGACCAAGTACAATACCGTTTGTTACCATGAAATGCTATTTTTCCCAATTCAGCATAAGATTCTTCTCTTCATGCCTACTCAAAACCTTTTCCAAGTTAGTTAAACAATTATAAAATGAATTACTAAATATAGAAAAATTATTCATGAAAATCTAAAGAAAACATTCAACTATAACACTAAATATGCTCAACATGCATCTTAGGAATGTGGCTGGTGCATTTTATAATCCAAAAGAAATCCTTTGATATGAAAAAGTACCAAATGGAAAAGTGAAAATTGTTTTCTCTTGTTCTTCAATTTGGTTGTAACATGAATATTCATCTAGGAAACAATAAAATTCATGACTTCAACTCTCTCTAGGATTTGATCTATGAAAGGTAAAGGAAAATGATCTTTTCTAGTCATTGAAGTAAGTTTCCTATAATTAATACACATGCGTCAACCATTAATAGTCCTAGTTGAAATTAACTTATTTTTCTCATTTGTTATCACAATGACTCTAGACTGTTTAGATACAAATTGGGCATGACTTACCTATTTGCTGTTATAAAGAAGATAAATGATTCCATTATCTAGAAGCTTAATGACTTCATTTCTCACTACTTATGTCATACTAGGATTAGGCTTTCGTTGCATTTCTCTAGAGGGTTTAGCTTTTTCCTCCAAATAAATTATGTGTGTGCAAAACAAAGGACTAATTCCTTTTATGTCAGCTATGGTCCATTATAATAAATTTTTATACATTTTTAGAGTTTGTAATAATTTACTTTTTGATGTGTATTAAGTTTGGAAGATATTATTATTGAAAAAGTTTCATTTTCTCCCAAAAATAAGTACTTAAGATTAAATGGTAATGATTTCAAATCAAGTTTTTGTGGTTGAAAACTTGAAGTTATGGACTCGATTGATCATGATGGAAACTACTCAGTTTTTGGTCTCTAACTACTTGCCTTTGATTCTTCCTGAAAATACATCATTTGCAAATCTTCAGATTCATTAAACTCAGTTTCACTAGAAGTAGTTTCAAATTGATCATAAACTAATTTTTCAATAAAATCTACTTCTTATAAATCATTATCATCTCCAGTTTCTTGCAAATATTAAAAACATTCATTTCCAATGTCATGTTTCCAAAGGATAACTTCATCACTCCATTCCTACAATTAATCAATGCATTAGAAGTTGCAAGAAATGGACGTCCTAAAATAATATGAATTCAATTGTGTGTTTCAACAAGTTATGTATTCAAGACAATAAAATCCACTTGATAAATGAATTTATTAATTGGTATTAACATATCTTTAACTACTCCTCTAGATAATTTTACAAATCTATCAGCAAGTAAAATAGTTACAAAAGTTGGTTTTAACTCACCTAGATTAAGACTTTGAAAAACTGAATATGGAATTACATTCACACTAGTTCCAAGATCCAGTAAAGCTTTTTTAATTTTATGTTCTCCAATAAAGCATGAAATTTTAGGACAACGATGATTTTTATATTTTAAAGCATTATTGTTTTGAAGAATGACACTTGTTTGGCTAAAAAGGTTTTTTTTTTCACATTTAGTTTTCTCTTCATAATGCATAAGTCTTTCAAACATTTAGCATAAAAGGTACTTGTTTAATAGCATCCAACAAATGTTTATTGATATTTACCTATTTAAAAGTTTCAAAGATTTTAGAATTATGATTCACTTTTCTTTGATCGGTCATGGCATGAGAAAATGGAAGTACTAGTGGGGAATCAATCTTTTATTTGCAAAGTTCAGGTTTAACCTCTTCTTTACCCTTAGATATTGACTCATCATCTTTCTCACAAGATTCAAGAATAGGATTTTCAATAACCTTACCATTATGAAGAGTCATGACTAATTTGACTTGATCCATGTGTTGGCTTTCGAAGCTACTCGCACTTGAGTTATATTATCCTTTAGAATTTTGTTGTGGTTGAGAAGGAAACTTAACTTTCTCTTAAAAATTAAGAGTAGATTTGAATTTTGCAGGAATGTCTTTCAATATGCCATAGTTTGAGCATTTTGAGTGTTGATTGACTCTTGTTTTTCAATGAATACATGCAGTGTTTTCTCAAGATTTCTTCTAGGAAGGGGAACATAAGAAGGTGCATATCCTTGAGAATTTTAAAAATTATGGTTTGCTTAAAAGGGTGACTGCGAAGTTTGTGCATTATTGTTATTACTTTTCCAACTAAATTTTGGATGATTTCTTTAACCAAGGTCGTATGTTTATGAGTATGGATTAGGATTTGGCATTTGAAAATTGTTTAAAGCATTGGCTTGATCATAAAGACATTCCTTGAAAGAAGGCAAAGTTGGCAATCATTGGTTAAGTGTTCATTAGCTTGACACATTTGATATATAATTTCTTGAACAGATTTTAATTGACCTCTCTTTTTCAATCTTAGTGTCACAACTTTTCTCGCTAAAGACGCAAATCTTGCTTGCAGGTCATGATCTTCCTTAAAGTTGTACATGTCTCCACTAGATGTATGAGGCTGAGTTTTACTTGGTGTCTCACAAGTTCCTATAGTTTTCTAATTTTAGGCATTTTCAAATAACAAGACTAGGTACTCCATTGGTTCATCCGAGTTTTTATCTCTAAAAGTTTCATTGTACATCAGTTCCACCATTTGTCTATCTTTAGGTATTAAACCTTCATAGAAGTGTGAAACTAATGTCCATGTTTCAAAACCATGGTGAGGACATGTATTAAGAAAGTCTTTATAACTATCCCAACACTGGTAAAACATTTCTCCTGGTTTTTTAGTGACAGTGATGATTTGTCTTTTGAAAGAGTTTGTTCGATGAGAAGGAAAAAATTTCTATAAAAATTATTGTTGCATTTCATCCCAAATACGAATAGATCTTGGTATGAGATTTTATAGCCATGTTTTAGCTTATCTTTAACAGAAAAAGGAAAAACCTTTAATTTGATGTTGTTTATGCTACAATTTAAATCATTATAAGTGTCACAAACTTTAATATGGGAAAGGAGGGATAAGCTAACCTATTCAAATTCTCTCAAAGATAAGAATGGATTTTTTAGATCTAAGCCATAAAAAGTAGGTAAAAGTTGAATAATATCTTATTTAAAATTGAAGTGAGATGTATAGGGGGAAACTATACATGATGGTGCACTTGTTATTATTGGATTCATGTGGTCTCTAAGTGTTCTAAGATGGTTATTATCATTATAAAGTGATTGGTTATCTTATTCAGCCATGTTTTCTTGAATTTAAACATTAAAGTCTATGTTGAGTTTGTATTATACTTATTCTTATACCATTATTATAACATTTTCTGTAAACCCCGGAATAAAAATAAATAAATAAATAAAAGTGAAGAAATTCATGCATATGGTTAAATAAAAAATAGAAATTTAGAAATTTTTGAATATAAATTTCCGGAAGAAATAGTTTGAAACATTATAATAAATCTGGTACTGTTGAGGGTTGGATTTAATTGAAGAGAATAATACACTTAATGGGAAAAAAAGGGGCCTAAATGCAAATAAGGGAAAATATAGAGTATAAATAATCCCTCCTCACCAAAAATCTGTAGGAACTCTAAGGAGAGAAGATAGGGAGTTTTATACCCATTCTTGAGAAATCAAGAGAGAAACACTAAAATTTCAAGAACCCATCCAATATTAAGAGCTTATAGATGGGATAAACACTTAAGAGCAAAGGATTACCAAGAAATTGAACAAGAAGAAAAGAAAGGAGGGAGTTGGAAATCTTCAACTGGTTGAAGATCAAAATCTTAATTTGTACCGGGTAAGGTATTTTAAACATGATCTTAAAAAAAAAAAAGAATTCATTTTTAAATTCGATAAAGAATTGATGCCTTGATATTGAATCATAGGTTAAGGTTCTTACACATAAATTGAGGAAAAAGTACTTATTGTTGAGATTAAGTTAATTCATATGTGTGGTATGTAGTTTATAAAAGTATTGTGTGAAGGGGAGGGGGAGAAAAATCTAGACAGACTTGTCTCCTAACTTTCGATGAGATTTCAGGTAGGAGGATAAGGGAATTAGGATCGGGTTCCTCATAGGAATTGTAGATTTGAATGTTAGCTAACCAAGAAAACTAGTCTTGCTCAATTTGGAGATGTAGAACTCCAATTATGGGTTACCAGCTGAGACTGAGTCGTGACTGATTATGTAGGGCAGTAGGATTAATTAGTTAATGAGCAATTTTGACTATTTTAGAGGCAAAACTAGGTTCTCCTCCCTCAGAGAACTTGTAGCCTTGTGTCTTAGCTTTCTAACGAGATGAATCTCACTTACAATGGAGTTTTAGAACTTTAGATATAGTTAAAAATCTAATGAGTGTTCAGACAGTAACAATTGAAAATTGGACAGTAACAGTTGAAAATTAGACAGTAACGGTTGGATAGTAACAGTTCAAAATTGGACAGTAACAGTTGAAAATTAGATAGTAACAGTTGGACAGTAACAGTTCAAAATTTAGACAGTAACAGTTGAAAATTTGACAGTAACGGTTGGACAATAACAGTTCAAAATTGGACAGTAACAGTTGAAAATTAGACAGTAACAATTCAAAATTGGTTAGTAATAGTTGAAAATTAGACAGTAACAGTTGGACAATAACAGTTGAAAATTAGACAGTAACAGTTGAAAATTAGACAGTAATGGTTGAAAATTAGATAGTAACGGTTGGACAGTAACAGTTCAAAGTTAGACAGTAACAGTTTAAAAGTGGACAGTAACAATTCAATGTATAGACAGTAATGGTAGGCTTTAACGTGAATACTATATATATAAGAATATAAAAGAATTGAGTCATACGAACACTTGCACATTGAGATACTAACTCTGAAATTATATATGATATATGTATGTATGTTATTATGAGGAAATTAACATTTATAGAAAGTAACATATGAGTAATGGATGAATATGGATTCTCTATAATTTCGGCTTGAAAGGAATCATAGCCAAAAACTTCCTTATAATTCAGGAGGAGCAACCAGCATTGGATCTTCTGTTAGGGGAGGTCGCGAGACAGGCGAAACAGGTGCGTGATTCTCCTCCTATTTGCACTTATACAATTTAGAATTCTTATGGTGAATGCAATTACAATAAATGTCGTGTTCAATGTAAATAAAATCTAGCGTAAATACAAGATTAGCTTCGACTAATGGCATCCGTGATAAGGTTGCCGGGATATGAATTATGAGATTAGCTTCGGCTAATGGCATCCGTGGTAGGGTTGCCGGGAGATGATTTACAAGAGTAGCTTTGGCTAATGGCATCTGTGATAGGATTGCTGGGATATGAATTACAAGATTAGACTTGGCAAGGTCACCCAGTTCATGCAAGTAAATAAGAGTATTCAAATTAAAGATATACAAATGAGTGTTAATTAGGTTTAAAAGACTTACAAGTAAAATATAAGTTCTCTGTTAGAATTCTTATGGGTTTAATAGGAAGTTTATACTTCATTCGTATTCATTACATGAGCATATATATTCTTTATCAACATAATGATATGTTTATTTATGTAACAGGGCCATCAAATATCCAGGAAGATCATTAGTTTAGGACTCTACTTTGTGAAGCTTATGTAAATATTTAACTTAAACAAAAGGGAATTAACGTGTTTATGTAGTATACTTTTGTGTAAACCTTGATGTATTTATAAAAGTTCAACTTAGCATGTGGTATTTTAGTTATCTTGTTATTAACCCTTTTGAAGTATTTAAGAACACTTATTATGTCGTAAATACCTCCTTTGCATGTTAGTATTCCTTTCCTTTTAAATTTTATGATATGATGTTTGGATTATGTTCATATTGAACTTACTTGTAGGATATATATGTGTATATATATATATATATATATATATATATATATATATATTGTGTGGATTGTATGGGGTGTGGAATTATGAGGTTTGATATAAAGTTCGGAAATTATGGGACCTTATGATGATGGGTTGATTAAATAATTTGATAGTAGTCAATAACTTGGGATGTCCTAAATACAAACAAAACTCTGCCGAAATTTTTTAAAAAAATCCCCTCAAATAAAAAGGATATGTTAGGATCTTTTAACATTGATCAAGTCGTACAGTTCGGACTATTACGTTTTCACCTTGGAAAAAAAACGTGATTAAACATAATGAAAAAGAAAAATATAAATAAATAAGATAAGAATATAAATATGATATAAATTAAGTATAGTAAAGGAAATGATAAGTATAAACAATATATTAATAAGAATATAACATGAAATAAAACTTGAAAATTACAGAAATACAAAGAAAGAAAGCAAGAGTTTGATCTTGATCTGAAAATCAAGATGTCTAAATATATGGCAAATACCTTCTTTTATAGGCTAAAATTTAGAACTATTGATTTGGTAGCTAACTATTGCTTTAATGGTGATGTCTAGAAAACATTTTATTTATAACATCAGAATTTGAATTGAAGATTTCATTAAAGTTATGGTTATTTATCTTAACTTTCCAACAAAAAATTAATGGGTTCATTTTGACTTCCAGAACTCGAGATATGAGCTGAACACCGAACAGTGTCTGAATTGCAAGATAGATTCCGACTTCTTTTTGTTTCTGAGATTTGAACTTTAAAATGGTAGTATTGAATGTTGGACTCTTCATGAATGTTTTAGGTCTATGTCTTAGCTTTCCATCAAGATAAAATCACACCTAAATCCAAGGACTAGGATTCCAGTTACGACCCAAAAACTAAATGGTATTTCAATTTGAATTGAACGAACACAACTAGAATTTCTTCTCTAAGCTTGGCCCTCTCTTTGTCTCTCCAATTTCAATAGTTAAACACATTAATCATCATTTGAATTGTAATATATGTTTATTTTACAAACCTGCATTTAAACGAGCATTTACCATAAATTAAAGATATATTATATTATTAAACTTTTATTATAAACATGCTTTAGTTAGAGAATTTAATGATATTTCAAGTGCAATATGATTGTATAAAACCTTAATAAAAATATATTTTTAAGTACTTATCAAAGGATAATGATAATAAATAAGTAGGCTTGAAAGGCTCAATCGATTCAAATAATGCCTAAATCAATTCTCATGTTATATTTTGTCTAAGATTTCACATGAGTTTCATCAAACAATTTCCAAAGTTTGTTGAGATCATACAAATTTACAATAGTCACTTAAAATGTATCTAGGTATGCAAAACAATTAATGATCATGATAAGTGTCGCAGCGCGCATAAAGTCAAGAATAACAGGTCTGCATCCTGAGATGTTGGTGAAAAGAGGTTTAGGTTTAATCATAAAATTATGATTATAAGGTTCAAGAGTCACCATCTAGTGTTCTGGTCACTAGAAAACGTAATGGTCTGCAAGAGTCCGGGTAAGAGACTGATTGTGCAAGAAGAAGATGCATCACCCCCATATACTAAAGTATATAATGAAATCTTAACATTTTAAATATAAAGTGAACAAAATAATTAGTGAAGGATTTTTTATATTTTGGTCAAACGTTAACGGATAATCATAAACTAGTTATGATATCCATTTTACATTTAAAAAAAATAAAAAGACGTGATTTTTTGTTTTTGTTTTTAATGAAAATATGCTTAGAAAACTTTTAGCATTTGATCGTATGCTCGAAAACAAAATATATTTTTTTTTGTTCTTAGAAATGAAAATTTTTTATTTTTAATTTTGTAGGAAACCGGATATTTTTAATACCAGATATGTATCTTACAGTGTAAATATACAGTCCGATATTATACAAAATTATTGAAAAAACATGTGGGTAACCTATAAGTTTTTTTTAATATTTAAATATTATTATTTTATTATTAAATATATTGGGCTGGACCTAGCCTAGCCATCTGGGCTAGGCTGAAACGAGTCCAGCTTGACTCAATTGAGTGAGGCCAATTGGTGGCCCAACAAGCTTTTCTCTTCTTTTTTTTTTGCTGAGCTAGGTCCAGTCCACGACCCACATAGTTGCTGGCTCGGCCCAGCAACCATGTTAATTATAATTGATGTTGCATCCAAATTGCATTTTGCATGCAATACCTACAGAAAGCGGGGGGAGAAGAAGAGAGAATGAGATTACCTGGCATGGAAGGAGTGGTTAGTTAGTCCTATTGTTGATTGGTGGTGGAGCTGTTGGTGGAGACACTGGCAATTGGTGATGGTGTTGGTTGCTAGAAGAAAGTTTGTGGTGGAGAGGAAGGAGTTTATAGTTGGAAGCTTGCAATGGTTTTTCAAACTTTGGCTTCAGATTTCTTGATGCCTAATGCATGGAATCCACGTCTAGTTATAAAAGGTGGAAGATGGACATTTTATCTTTACTGTTGTCAAATCTTGACTCTTAATTCAAACTAGAAGGATACCAACCGTTGGTTCAAAGTTGTTATCATGAACTTTCAAATTTTGACAGTTAAATGTTGTCTGAGTTGGCCTTTTTGGGCCAACATCACGGCTGCTATGGTGTCAATTAACCAGAAAGAACCATATCGGGGTATGGTCAAATGTCAGGCCATCCAGCTTTTTATTGTTCAAAACAACATTATTTTATATTGTTTAGGGTTTTAATTTAAGGGTTGACCAAAGTTCAATTTGGTCCTCCATCTTTTCATTTCTTTCAATTGCACCCTTAATTGACCATAAACTTTCAATTTTATGCGATTTTGTCCCTACCAAACTTCAATGTCAACCTCAGATTCCAACAACTCTTTTATTTTGATCATTTGTCTTAGATTTATGCAAATTAACTCTCAATTGACCATTAACCTTTCAGTTTTCTTCAATTTCACCCCTAATTTCATTTAATTTTGTCCCCAGAGTTTGATGCAATTTCCAAAAAGGTTTTTGGTTGTGAATTTTTTCAATCTAACCTCTAATTGACCATAAACTTTGATTTTCTTGTGCTTTTTACCCCTGATTTCAACCAATTAACTTTTAAAAAATTAAGTTTGATCCGCTAATATTCTTAATTAAGCCTAGCTTGGGCTTCAGAACTTAATAATTCACCAATTAAGTCTCAATAAAATTAATTTAACACATTTAAAGTATAATTAAGTCATTGCACTTAATTAAATCATTTAATGTGACCCAAATTAATTTTTAAACATAATTAGACTTTTAATTTAGCTCATGATTAAATCAAATTGACATATTAAAAATCTAATTATATCCTTATGCTTAATTTTTATACAGATTATTCTAATAATCATTTAATGTGACCTTGAATCTTTGATTTCTACACATTCTTAGCAGATTTCAATCCTAACTTTAAACACGTTGTTCTCTCTCATCTAGGTGAATTACTGGGCCAACTATATATAGTTGGAAAGCTTGTGATGTCTAGTTTATAGGCTGACTTGAATTGCAGAACAATAACACTTGTAACTCTATATATGTCCTAAATAGTGCATGGAGGTCTAGTTTAGCAAATTCGACAAGATTCATTCAGTAACTTCTACCCTCTAAAATAATATGTTCTTGAACTCTATTTGACCTGAAATTTTATCAAAATATATTCCTATATGTCTAGTAGCTTCCTGTAAAATTTCAGCTAATTCCAATATATAGTTTGAGAGATATGTTCAATATCGCAAAACTGATCAACAGATATTTCAAGGCCAAATTCAGACTTCACTTAGTTTGTATCACTGGTTGTTTTATATAAAGTTATCATTTGTGCTACCAATGTAGTAATAGAATCAAGTTAAAAAAAAAAAATAAGGCCTGTTGTTACCCGTTTTTTAATTCGCGCACAAAAAAAAGAAAAAGACACACACACACATTTATATTAGGAAGGAATCCAAAAAAAATATTAGGAATGAGAAAAGGATGTTGGAACGCCCATAAAATGGCTAGAAATTGGTTGAGGAGATTCAAAAATACAAGAATTGAAATTTGATAGTATATTTTTAACTGATGAAAGCCCTATTAACAAGAAAAATTCAAAATCAGATGTTTATGGACTCAATTAAAGTTTATCTAAGGTTTAATTGAATTAATGGAGGGTTTGATTGCAAGAAAAATTGATTTTTAAATCAATTTAGGCTTTTATTGGAAGAAATGAAAGTTTTGGGGTCCAATTATAATTTGGAAGAGTCGATTGGATCAAATCAGTGGCTTAATTGCATAATTATTGAAGTTTGATGGCTAATTAGGGACTTGATTGAAACAATCCGAAACCAAGGACCAAACTGAAAAAAATGTTAAAATCAAGGAATCCAATTACAATTCATTCGGGGGGCTTTATTACAAAATTGTAAAAACATCCAAGGACAAAATCAAAAATATTCATTTGAATTTTGAAACGGCGCTGTTTCATTAAAGCACTATTCATTGTCTCCTTCAAGAAGCCCTTTTTAGCAGTAAAAACAAAGATACATTTTGCAGAAAAAACACCAAATTGCTCCAATTATGGGGCACATTTTATGGTTGTTATCCCTCTGTTTCCAGATTACAAGGCGACAGTTACCACCGCAGGGTTTTCCCTAGCCTATAAAAGCCAGAGAAAGACAATGAACAGGAGATTAAAAAAAAAAAGACAACGAGACAGAGGAAAGAAAAAATAGAGGGAGAGGGGAACGTAAGGAAGAGAAAATAGAGGGAGGGAGAGCATAAGAAACTAAAAAAGCAGCAAGAGAAGAAAGCAGAGAGAGGAGAACAGAGGAGAGCAAACGGCAAAAGAAAGAAAGAGAGAGAGAGAGAGAGAGAGAGAGAGAGAGAGAGAGAGAGAGGAGAGTCAACGAAAAAAAAAACAACAGAGGAACACATTAGCAAACCGAAGCAGAGAAGGCAGATAGCAGAAGAGGTCAGCACCACCATCGTCTTCATCTCTCCAGCACCAGATATGTTCACTTCCCTTCTCAGTCCCTGTAATAAAAAGCGTCATAGTAACTGTGCGCCTGCGTTTCTGGTATTTGCAAGAAGCAGGATGAACAATATGAATGTAATTTAATTACCTTCGCATTACTTAGAAAAAAAAATATTCTTTTGAAATTATTTCAAAAAAATCTGTGATTTTCCGCAAATATTTTACTGCATTTTGATCAATATTGGTTTGTATTTTTACATTGTAAAAATACAAATCCGGTATTAAAATACCTGGTTTTTGTCAAAACATTAAAAAAATAAAATGTTTTGTTTTCACGCATACGACCAAGTCTCTCAAACAAAAAAAAATCACATCGTACTTTCATACAAAGAAAATTTCAACAATAATAATAAAAGAAAAACATATGTTTTAGCATGCAGTATCGACTTTAATAACTAGTTTGTTAAAGTCATGAGGACTGGGCCAATATTTTAAAAAATTTCAAAAAAAATTATTTTGTTTTCTTTTAGTATCTGGGGTTACGATCTTATACGTATAACATATTCCAGATATTAAATTCTTTTGTTGATGTTAGAGTGGTTAGGTTTTACTCGATAAAATAAGGATCTCCTTATCGAGGAGGACTTTTCTTAAATCATAGACGGACCAACAACTAGAAAACACGACAAGACCTTAGATTTTATCAGACAATAAAACGATGCAGCTTACCTTAGGTATGACGTATTTGTGGTGCTAATACATTTTCTTTACGCAACCAGTCCTTATACCCAATATCTGAGACCAGTTAGGGTTCCTAGTAACCAAAATACTAGGTGGCAACTCCCATTCTAACTTTTCACTGATAAAAGACAACAATTTCTTGTCTCCTCATATTTGCCAGATAGATAGAAGATAATATTTTGAAGGTGGATGTTTTCGCAGCGACGCCACACACGTTTGACAGAATAGCGACTCTGTTAGGGACCTTGTGGACTAAGCTTTGTTTTTGTCTGATCTTTATGTTTTGTTTAGTTGCGTGTTTTCTATTAATATGCTTAATTTATTTTATGTTTTAATTTTTGCACATATTTGATCATGCATTGAATAAAACTGCCTCATGCATTACATAATTTAATTTGTGGGAGGCATTCACAATCTTATTAAGTTAGAAGGGGGATTAGCGATCTGCCCTATGACTATTGGTCAGGGTTCAGATGCGTGAAACACCCAACTCATATCTGAGTGCCTGCTTGGTAATGGTGGGCATACGTGCCTTAACTATTCCTTGCAACGTCCCCAAACTATCTTTATGAAGACCGTTACTGAGCAGATATAAAACCCTTTTTGAGACTTAGATAGTTAACCTACCGTTTGTTTCACAAGATATATACTTTCATTTGCATCAAAATTAATCATGTTAAATTCATCACTCCAGGTTCCAAACTGGATTCATTAAATATTGTTATTTCACTAAAACTTTTTGCTTTCATGTTATTTCACCATTTATTTTAATTTTATGTGCTAATCCCAATTCATAAGAGGTTAAACACACAATGACGATAAAATTGGAAATTAGCACATAAAATTAATATAAATGGTGAAATGATACAAAAACAAACAAAATTTTGCTAAATAATGCACTTTTGGATATCATAGTTCTGAATTGTGACATTTATTAATTCTCCATGAGAAATATAGAATTATATCATGAGATGATGGATAATTACTTAATTTTTAGCCCTATTGATTCCAAGATTCTAGCTTTCCAACAAAAGTCTTTTTTTTTCTATGTGCTAACAAGGTACAAAGAGAAGCGTATAATCTGAAATGAAAACATACATTATGCAAAGTTAATTATTTATGCTCCTCTTTAATTATTAGGGAAATGACATCAAAAGAAAATGAAGTCTCTCATAGAAAGTTAATAGATGTCATAGTTGAGAACTGTGACATTTAATTAAATGTCACGGTTTCCAATCACGACTTCCAAAAGCATGCTATTTTGCTAAAACATTTTGCTTCCATGTTATTTCACAATGTATTTTAATTTTATGTGCTAATTTCCCAATTTATCTTGGGAAATCAAGCTTTTTTTCTCTTGTACACCATCACAGGCTAAACACACAATGACGACGACAATTGAAAAAACAATAGATATTTGACTCGTGCTCTATTATGAGTTGTAATTTTTTTAAAGAAAAATAGATAGATAGACTATTTTGATATTTTTTACACAAAAAATTTAAAGTGTAAATCAAAAAATTTATCCAAGCATCTAATCAAACCAATAGATAATTATCAATGCAAATAAACGAAAAAAAATCGTTAACAATAACTAAAAGTTAAACTAGACAAATTGAGAGGTAGATGTAGTTCAAGATATTTAATCTCGTAAAATGAGATATTTACTTGTTTATATCTACCAAATTTATTTCTTACAACCAATAAAAGATAACAGAAAGAAACATATATGAAACTAAGTGAATAAAATAAGAGGAAAAAAAATATTATGCAAAGCCGGACATATCAGAAATATTATTTCAAAAGAAATATTTTTTATATAAAATAAAGCTTATTTGTATAAAACAATCTTCAAAAATTAAACACTAAACAAATAAAAAAAACCTTTATTTAAAAAAGCTCTAGAAAACCTGTGGCCTAAGCCATGAGACCGGGATAAACTGATAGAAAAAAATTAAAGATAACAACAAAACCAATCTTTTTTTAAATAATACAAAACAATAAAATAAAATGAGAGAGAGAAAAAAAAAAGCAATCTCTATCTGTATCAATTCTTAAAACTTGAGACTCGTATCATTAGATCGGTGGCACGAGAAATGAAAAAAACCATGAAGCCTAATCCTAAACAAACCAAATGTCGAATGATGAAACCGGGAAAAACATTGTAGCACAAAAAACT
>Ga0325414_1001531_pt1 | contig 22491 bp, 9 predicted proteins | sample PopdelMetagenome_8_FD_206183 | JGI IMG/M metagenome (GOLD analysis project Ga0325414, IMG submission 206183) | Populus deltoides microbial communities from Bellville, Georgia, United States - Leaf-PdKOR-R3 | ecosystem: Host-associated > Plants > Phyllosphere > Phylloplane/Leaf | place: USA... | reverse complement strand
GACATTTGTTTTTATCATTGTTTAATCTTTACATTAATCTTCCATCTCAAAGTTCTCATTAATTTCTTCCTCTTCTTCTTTATTATTATTAGTACTACTACTACTACTACTACTACTACTACTACTATTATTATTGTTATTATTAGTATTATTCGTGTTATATTTTATGTACTTTAAGTATGCTCTGTGTTTGATCAAGGATCCTGACATTGTTGGTCTTGCCTTGTTCATTCGCATCAGAAATCTGTTTATATTATATAATATATCTCTTTGATCTTTTCATAAACTCAGTATATAGGCTGGAAACCTGTGACCCGATCTTTGAGATCATTCTCAAGTATAACAACGCCACGTACTGAGTATTATTATTATTATTACTATTAATATTATTATTACTGTTAATATTATTGTTGTTGTTGTTGTTGTTGTTTTATTAATTATAATTTATACAATTAACTTCTCTGTGGTTCGACCCCGGTCTTGCCGGGTTATTTATTACTGTGACACTCCTGCACTTGGGATAAGACATCAACTCTTTGATCGTGTCACACCCCCTTTTGATGGTCTTCACTTCGCACGTGCGTCTCTACGAACAGCTCCATTGGGCTTGGTTCATGTCCAACAGACGTAGCCTGTACGAAAAAAATGTAATTAAGTAACAAAAAATTAATTAACGATATATTTCATTTAAATTAATCTTACCATCCGTTTCGTATGTGCAGCAAATGGAATGGAGCTGCCGGTATGCGTTGTCACCGAACCATGAATTTGCCGATTCCGGTTGCCAACACTGGACTGTGAGTGTCGTGTGAACCGCTCAGACGTTACGTGCTCAATATATTGTGGCCATATATCTCCCGAGATGTATAGCGGTTTGAAATCCCTCCAAACCGCCACGTCGTTCTAGCCTTGGAGATCGTTATCTCTCGCCTTTTTTTTGGCCTTCTTGGTGCTTCATACCAAAAATCACGTAACCTACTTCCATAGTGACATATTAGATTTTAAAACATAATTTTTTATAAAAAAGTATTGTATTATTTTCGATGTTACCTAGTTGCTGCGTGATTTTCTCACACCCTCCCCATAACATTGTCAAGCACGCTGTCCTAGTCGAATTTGTGCCGTGTATAAATAATTTATATAAAATAAAAATAAATATTTATTTACAATTATAATAATAATTTATTAAAAATAAGCTGGAAATTAGAAATTAACACCAACCTCATATTTGTCAAACCATACATCAATATTAGGTCCCCATTCAGGATGTCTGGAAACATGACTCCATTGAAATAATAGAATCTCCATCAACGATTTAAACGCCGATGATATTACTCGGGCGGCCTCAATGTTTGTGAACCTGAAAATAAATTAATTAATGAAATATTGATTAGTTGTTCATAAATTATGTTATAATAAAAAAAAGACTAAAACTGAAACAAACTTACATTGAAAGGTCATCCTTCCAATGTGCCACGTACTTGCGGGTGAATTGATTCCGTTGTGAAGGCACATTACCTTTGCGTTGTGAAACCGCGTTGGAAGAGGCAGCATCGCGAGTTGGCGTAGGTGCCTCTTCTTGATCGGCACCTAAGGACATGTCATCATCATTGCTAGAAGAACTAGTTGCGACCATATATGAGCGATGAACTGTTGATTTCTTTCTACGCATCTATAGAATTTTATACGAATAATTACATGATTAAATTCGATTCTTAAAAAAAAATATGGCAGCACCTCCCCTATACTGGAGACTACCCAAAGTTTTCAAACCTACATATATTGACAATAGCCATAACCAATTGACCTCATTCAAAAATCTTATATATAACCTAATATCTATATAAATAACAATTAGAATTAATGGAAATAAGTAAACACATATCATGGAATAATAGAGTACAATTAAGATAAAATAATTAAATTTATTCCTATCTATTCAATCGCTAATTACAAGTTAAATTCAACAATAAAATTTAAAATTCAACAAAGTATTCAATTATTATGGAAATACAAACAAAATATAGTCAACAAATTAAAAGAAAAAACTATAGACTCTAGGAATAAAAAATGCTTACCTTAATAATGTGTTTATTTCAAGACTTTATCTACATTATAAAAATACACCAAAACAAAAAACACAACAAAAATAATAATAACTAAAACAAAGAAAAAATAAAAAAATAAAATTATTAAGCATATTAAATGGAAATACATACCTTTTAATTTGTTGAAGATATAACTAGAGATTTAAAGAAAATAAGAGGAACAAAAAAAAAAAAATGAGAGCTGTGAAACGAAGCAGAGGAAAAATAAACTGAAGGATCGGTCGCAGGGATTTATAGCGCAGTTTTACCGATGAAATTCGCAACGGATAATTTAAATAATATTATTTTAATTATTCTGTCAATGAATTTTTAAAAATCCATCGGTAAATTTTGAATTTCGCACTAATTTTTTTTAATTGCCCTCCATAATTTTTGCATTCCGTCTAAAAATGCTCGCGGTCAGAGAAGCGTTAATTACACACTCTTTGGAATTCACACTTTCCGTTGGTGATTCTGTCAGTAATTGTGAACTGCGCTGACAAATGCCATTGGCCTCTACCCGTTTATATAGTCGTCGGTGATAGTTGCTTTTCCAGAAATTTCAACTCTCTGTGAAATACCGACGGATTGTATACGTTGGTATAGACGTCAGTGATATTTGCTTTTCCAGTAAATGCAACTCTTTGTGAAATGCCGACGGACTGTATCCGTCGGTATAAATGTTAGTGATAGTTGCATTTCCAGTAAATGCAACTCTATCTGAAATGCCGACGGACTATATTTGTCAGTATAAACGTCGATGATAATGGAATTTCTAGTAAATATTTTTGCAACTCTTTGTGAAATGTCAACGGACTGTATCTGTCGATATCTACGTCGGTGATCGTGCACTGTGCATGAAAGATTATGTTTGTATTCCCTATTTATCTTCCTGCAAACACTTAAATTACAAATTGCCCATCACACAAAACAATAACAACAGTTAACACTTATAAAATAAATATTTTGTGTTACAAAATATCATCCATAATATATATTACATTATAAAAAAATGCTTTACACTTTCCTTGATTCTGATAGTTAATCAGAATTTTCTTCTTCTTCATCGTCAATTGAATAATCACCAGCTCCATCGCAATCTTTAATATGGATATCATCATCATCATCTTCATCGACATTTGCTTGTCCTCTAGAGCTCAAAATAACATTCAAGTCCTCTGCGTCAACATCAACAAGACTATCATAAAAAACATGAAAATTTAAATGTTCTTCCAAGTCAATTGAAGGAGCAACTCAATATGGTTCAACCAACTCACTAACTTGAAAGACTTCATCTCACACACTTGTGTCTTCGTTCTCATCCTGAACAACCTTGACATGATCCCTGGGTTTTGTTTTTAAAACCAATAACCAATTAACTCTTGACCGATCATTTCTAAAGGAAGAGGTGTATGTGTAATAAACTTGTTGGCATTACTTTGCGAAAACAAAGACATCGTTTACATTGCAGAGTCTAGCTTTTGATTGATTTCGACGAGACCATAGTGAGGATCTACTCTGATTCCTCTATTAGTGGTGTCATACCAATAGCATTTGAATAAAAACACTCAATTCTGCTCGCTATGATAATGCAGTTCGATGATTTCTTCTAATCTACCATAGTAGTCAACTTCTAACTCACTACAAGTTGATCCCTTAATACAAACACCGCTGTTGTATGTCTTTCTACCATGCCCGTATTCTTAAGTATGGAACACATATCTATTGATAAAATACTTCTTGTAGCACTTAACTTTTCTTTTCAGGACCTAGGCTTAATGAAGACAATGACATATGAACACTCCTTCCCATTTGATAAACCTTGTATTTAATGTACAACAATGAATAGTAAAAGAGAATTTTGTATTGACATACGGTATCTTTGCAAGAGATAATAAGTTTGTTATAGTACTTACATGTGTTAACCACATGGTAAATTGTTCATCTTGTAATTGAAAGATTTCAGATTCGGTCAGCTGTGAGTTATTAGACAATAAATATTATCGATGTTACCTGCAAGGTTGTTCCAAATTATATGAGTTTATGATATTACAATATATAAATAGTATATTCTTAACAAAGTTTAATTAGTAGTATATATATATACTGAATAAAAGGTCTCAACTCTTCACAATTAAATAGAACATAATTGTGTGCTTGTCTGAACTCTATTTCCGATAAATATCTTCCCCTTACGACATTTTTAGGTGTGGGTCGTCTAGGATTGGAGAATATTGACAAGTTCCCACTAGAACGCACTTCACCACCACCATCATGTCGTGGAACGCGATTGATTCTTGTTCTCAAATAAGGTTCGAAATAATACAAGATAAATGTTGAGATCTCCTCAACAATATAGGCCACATATATCGAAGCTTCAACATGCGCCTTGTTCTTAATCTTCTTCTTAAGATTGAAAAGGTACCTGCATTGAATTAATCATATATTTTCAATTAAGAAAAACAAAGAAAATATTTTTATACATCAATTACATTGCAACTGTAATATGTAACCGTTCGAATGGATACATCCATCTATACTAGACTGGTCCTCCAACTTTTTCCTTAAACACTAAATGTATGGGGAGATGCTCTATTGAGTCAAAAAATGATGGAGGGAATATCATCTTAAGTTTGCATAGTATTTCGATGATATTTGTTTCAAGCCTCTCAATGTGATCAACATTCAACTTGCTGGAGCATATATCTGTAAAGAATTGACTGATCTCTATGAGTGCATCCTATATCCCTTTTGGCAAACAAATCACGATAAGCTAATGGAATGAGTGTTTTCATAAACACGTGGCAATCATGACTCTTCATTCCATACAATTTGCATTCCTCCATATTAACCAACCTTGATATGTTTGAAGCATGTCTATTGAAAAAACGTAGACTCTTAAACCATTTGTAGACCAGTAGTTATACATATTTCTCTAACACGAAGCTTGCTCTTGGTTTTGCGACCCGTGACCTATCACAAACCAACTTCATATTTTTACGGTTATAGAATAAAGCTATATCCAATCTAGCCTTGATGTTGTCCTTTGTCTTCCCCTTCACATCCATGACGATGTTGAAAATGTTCTCAAACATGTTCTTTTCTATGTGCATGACGTCAAGGTTATGGTGGAAGAGATTGGTCTTCAAATAACGAAGCTCCAAAAGATATTTCGCTTTACCCAATTATGGATCAAACCAAAACCAGAAAACTTCTGCTTACCTGATTAAAGACCAAACACAATGTCACTGTATTGTGATACAACATCATGCAATTCTTCACCAGAAATACGCGGGGGTGCAACATCCTTTTCAACTCTGCCAACAAAGAAATTCTTTATGTTTTTTCTGTATCTGTGATTCGGTGGCAAGAAACGACAGTGACAGTAAAAAAAAGAAGTTTTACCTTCATTTGTTAGCGTGAATGCCTTGTTGTTTTCCATGCAGTATGGACATGCTAGTTTTCTATGCATGCTCCAACTAGAAACCATTTCATAAGCTGGAAAATCATTGATGGTCCATGATTAGTACTTAAAAGTGCATTCTCATTAAGGCTTTATATCATCATATTACACTAAAGTATCATTAAATTCCCTAACTAAAGCATGTTTTATAATAACAAGTTTAATAATATAATATATCTTTAATTTATGGTAAATGATTATTTTGAATGCATGTATATCTCATAATTCAAAGGATTGATTGATGTGATTAACTATTGAAAGTAAAGAGACAAAAAGAGGACTAGGCTAAGAGAAGTGATGCTGGTTCAATTCCAATTGGAACACCATTCAGTTATTAGATCATAACTGGAGTTTTAGACCTTGGATTTAGGTCTGCTTTATATGGATGAAAAGCTAAGACATAGACCTAAAAATTTCATGGGAGTCCAAGACTCAATTATGCCGTTTTCAAGTTTAAATCTTAGTAACAACGGAGAAGTCAGAATCTATCCTACAGCTCAGACACTGTTCGGTTTTTAGCTCATAACTTGAGTTCTAAAGTCCAAATGAGCTCTATTTTTTTTGTTGGAAAGCTGAGACAATTGCCCATAACTTTCATAAGTTCAAGGGGCTCCAATTATGATGTTAGCAATAACATTTTGGCCAGCCAACAATATCAATAAGCAGTCAACAATGTCAATAACCAACAACCAACAGTGTCAAAAACCAGCCACCAAATCAATGGTTGGCCTCCAACTAAATAGTTTGTCAACCAATCAATATTTCTAAATCTTAGTCTATAAAAGGAGGTATTTGCCATATATTTAATCATCTTATTTTTCAGATCAAGATCATCTTCTTGCTTTCTCTCTTTGCAATGTTCAAGTTTTCTTTCATGCTATATTAATCTCTTGTTTATGTTTTTTGAATATAAAGACCCTAATGAAGCAATGGAGTACCTAGACTTGTTAGCTGAAAATGCTCAAAATTGGGATACCACAGGTACTTGTGAGGTACCAGGTAAAACTCAACCTCATACATATAATGGAGGCATGTACAACCTTAGGGAAGATCATGATCTCCAAGCTAAATAAGCATCTTTAGCTAGAAAAGGAAATGAAAAGGCATAATAGTGGATTTATGATCAACTAAATAATATTTCATTTCCTTGTCATTTTCGTTTCAATATTAAAAAAAATATCAGCTTCAATTTATTGTTTTAATAGAAACAGAAACTCATCAATAATAAAATGAAAACAAACCCTAAAGTACATGGTGTTAAAAAAGCACACCAACTAGTTTTCTAATTATAATAATAGTGGATTTTCTAGTTATAATAATAGTGGATTCGAGGGTTTTTTAAAAAAAAAATTGTCAGAGAAATACCATCCATGTCAGATTTAAATCTTTTAAAGAATTTCAAGGAGGGAGCATACTATAAACTATATAGCAGTTTGAGATGAACTCATGCTATGTCTTCAGCAGCTAAGGCTGGCAGCTTGACGCTTGAGGGCACATCCAATATATATTATCATTGAACGAAGAATCTCCTTGATGACAACCTCGTTGATATGGCTGAAGGGGTAACCCAAAATGTGTGCGCGTAGCTACAGGTTCGCCATCAAACCATTCTGCATCAAACGAAATTAGTTTTTAGGACTCTTCCGGTGGCTCTACAAAGTTGAGACGTCAGAATAAAAATGTGAATTTCCTTCTCAGCATTAACATCAAGTTTTGAATGTGGCTCAGCAGCCAGCACTAACACTAGCTGGCACAAAATCACTACTCGTCTGATTTCAGTAAAAACATCTGCACTATATCATGTCTATTCCATTTGAATTTAATAGGTTAGATTCAACAAACACGACACAAAGAAACATAAAAAGATCGAATACAAATTCATGGATCTATTGGAGATATACGATGCTCCAGCTCCATTGATGCATGCTTCCATTGCATTTCCTCCTCGTACCAAACATACTTGATTTTGTGAGAACTCATCCAAACAAAAGGGATATCAGAAGTTCCATTCTGTCAATGGCGCTTACAAGTGGGCCATTTCAAAATCAAAAATCAATCTGAGTTTCACTTGGAAGGGCAAACATCAAGCAGCTGGAACCTTTTTCCCATCTTCAATGAAGTAAATGGCGGTTTCAGGAACCTGAAAGGAAAAACAGTGAAATGTAAGCCAGTTAAGCATGAAAGAGAGATACAAAACAGAATTTATAAGGCAATTTAAAGTTTAAACAGATTGTTTTTAAGAACACAGTGAAGTTCTACTGTGAAAACAGAAACCCATTATTCATAAGTGAGGCACATGCAGTAAACTTCTACTAACAATTGACAAACGATATTCATATTCAAAGCAAGAAGCTTTCAAACCAGCCAAAGCCATGGGCATTAGTTATGCAACTTTTGATTTTGTAAATTTCAAACATCACTTTTGTTCATACAAATATAAATATCGCTAAAATTGTTCGAATGAATAGCAATCACATAACATGAACATGATCTTATTGTATAAATATCCAATAAAGAAAAATAGGCAATTTTTCACGTAAGTAAATGTAACACATGCTACACATAACATAATTACTCTAGCATAATTTATGAATCAAAAGGTAGCAGAACCATTATAGGAGCAAAAGGAAACTCTTGCCAAGTCTGTAATCTTTGTACAGACTAGCATGAATCTTTCCCTAAGAGAATTGGACATTTGTAATCTTTCTTCAGCATCATCATCACACTATAACTAAGTTGGCAAAAGCAAAGATTATCACATGTAACTCAAGAGCGAGAAAATAAACTTTCAAGACAACGCAGAACTTAAGAGTGAATTCTCCACTTGCATATGTATAAACTTTCATCATCATCAAACTATTCAGGATTGGCTCTGAAAGCCATAGTTTTTAATGTCTTGAGGTTTCAAAATAAAAGTCTTTCAAAATTAAATAAACACCCACAAATCAGCTTTTGACTCAAAACTTGCTTTTTGGCAAAAAAAAAAAAAAACTTTGGTCGACTGAATTTGGACGTGTTTCTTATTCGTAATTCAAAAACATGCTACGTCTAAAAGAAGAATGACAACTAAGAAGGATGTCAGGAAGGAGATAAGGAGAAGGTGGAAAATGGTTGATAGAAGAAATTACATCAGGCCAAGTCTCTGTGATAAATTCCACGATATCATAAGCTATGTCTCCTTGAACATCAATCTGTTCCTTCTCTGTTGGACCCTGAAATGAACAAGGAATAAAAAGTTTTATCATTCAGAGGAACAAAAGGTGATGAATTTGGTTAATCATAGGAGGCATTTGGTGCACCTTAACAACAGATGCTCCAGTAGCAAACTTCTTCCCAAGCTTTTTGGAAGCATCACTCAATTTAATACCTGAACATAAATATTTCATCATAAAAGATACAACTAGCAACTTTAGCTATTAGTAATCAACGCAAAAAACCACATGATAATGATTTGAAGTCAACAAAGCATCAGGCTTACCAAATAGGTCCAATCCTTTAATAATGGTGATACTTTTGCGCTTGTTGCGAACAACCTTCTCAATTACAACTTCTTGTCTTGCCTATACGGAATAATGCAAAGTGAAATAAAAATTCCATGCAGTCATGCCAGATCATTATAATTTTAGTTAAAAATTAAATCCAGCACAAAATCATCTCATGAACTAAAAGGCCAATAGTCACTAATATTTTTCCTCAATGAGACAAAAACCATCCAACAAACGTGTTCTATAAGCACTTCGCTCTTACAGTTTCACTTCATCCACACATCTTTGCCATCATATAACAAAAAGCAAACCTCTAATGCAAGCCACTTTGGGATTCCAAGTTACAGAGGAGGTGAAAAATATCACAGAAAGCAAATGTGTCACATACATGATCAAATGCAATAAAGCAAATTGAGCATCATAAGTTACAGAGGAAGCCACAATCTCATTTCTGAAACGGAAGCATGTCGATGATGGTTGCTAGTTAACTTATCAAAACAATTTAATTTTATGAATTGAAATTTCACATGCGTTTGGCCAATCTTAAATGCAATGCTATCAAAGAATGAAAAGATTCCAAGACACACAAACAAGTCCTTACTTTCTTCTTGATTTTTCCACCTGGAAGCCTTTTCACTTCTTCTTGCTTAGATGATGATGTCTCTCCTGAAACCAAAAGGCAATGAACAAAAAGATAAAATTTTGGAGAACAAAAGTAATCATGCCCCGTGTAATGTTTCTCGACACAAACACCCATTAAAATCTCATACTGGGTAAGTGTACAAAACAAAAGTTACCAGAGTGAACAGAAGAAGCTGACCCATCAGCACCAATTGAGGAAATTCCAACTGAGTGCAGTTGCTCCGAAACCCTCCCAGCCTCCTTTTCGTCAGCCTCTGCCAACCCAAATGAAAAGATCAATTCTTTACGTCTTAAAATCAGTCATTACAGCAGGAAACAAGCAGAGTCTTCTGGGTTTTCGAGATTGAAACAAAAAAATAAATAAATAAAAGTTCATACCTTTAAGGAGATCAGGGTAGAGTTCAGGGGCGTTTTTGATGAGCCAAGGCTTGCATTTCTCGAAATCAGACCCGAATTCACAATACTCTGCAGGGAGAGAGCATGTTGGGCAGTATAACACTTTCACTGGATCAGGTTTCTCTGCCATGGAATTCTGGGAGTTTTGATAGGGGTGATCGGGATTAATTTAAGTACTATGAAATATTATTTGATGCCCAGACCAGAGGGGAGGAAGAGAACCTGATTCTTAATGACACATCTAAATTCTTAAAGTTTTTATATTGCTTTTTTTTTTTTCTTAATGTTTAGCACTATTTTTACATAAAATATCAAGGAACCCTAACATACTAATTAATTTTATATTTTTACAGTAAATTATAAAATTATAAACAATTAACAATACTCGATTTATTTTTACATTTTAAAAAAATAATTTTTTTTATTTTTTTATTTTAAATTAATATTTTTTAATATTTTTATATTATTTTAATGCGCTGGTATTAAAAATAGGTTTTAAAAAAATAAAAAAAATATTATTTTAATATATTTTTAAGTAAAAAATACTTTAAAAAACAATCACAATCACACTTCCAAATACACTGTATCATCAAATCTAACCAATAATTTTTTTTAAAATAATTAAAAATATAATATTTAATGAAAAGTAATAATTAGAATAAATATAGAAACAAAATATATTTATAGTCAATTGAAATGAATAAAAAAATGAAATTAATTTAAAACAATAAAACAACTCAATCTTTCACTTAAAAATGAGTTGCTGTCCCTTTTTTTAATTTGATAATCCATTTTCGTAAATTTCATAAATATAATCTCATTTTCTTTTCATTCATCAAGCCTTAAGAGATACTTGCCTATTGGCATGTTATATTTTTTCCATTAAAGCAAAAGAATATATTATCTTAATTTTTAATTGGATTTTGCCATGTGTTTTGATTATTTATTTTAGAAATCAAAAGGTCGCCACATGAACATTAACCAAATTTATTTTTATATTCATTGAATTTAGTTTTTCTAATTAACATTCTACATGAGCTTTTACTTTATAATGCAAATTATTAAGTGTTGAACGAAATTAATTTAAGAAATAGAAGAATTAAAGGATATCGGTTTATAAAACTATAGTTTTTACACCCGGTCCGATCCAAGACCTGGGTTCCAAGTTTTGACTAGGTCAACGGGTTTTGACCGGATCACCTAAGTCAATTTTTTTTTAAATCAAAACGACGTCGTTTTAGTAAAAAAACAAAAGTTAACGGATTGTAACTAAGTTTTTGACTGGATCTAGCCGGGTCAATCCGCCAGGTTACACCGAATTTTTCTTTCTTCTATATTTTCTTTAACCCAACCCGGTTTCAGCCTTGGATCGACCCGCCGGATCCGGCTGGATTTCAAAACTATATATAAAACTTTTGGGTTATATCTCATGAGTAACTTTACTTTAGTCTCTTTTACGTTCAACCTTACTCTCTATAACCCTTCAAATAAATTATGCATTTTGAGTTTTATTTTGTCTTTAATTTTGAATAAGGAAAAAAAAAAAAAAAGGCAAGTGAAAAGGAATCAAACGTAACTCAAATAAGTAGAGCACCCGTATATGTAAGCACGGGACAAACACTAGTTCTTAATTAATAATTAATAATTATTTTTTTTATCTTTATGAATCACAATTATAAAGTAAAGTTATAAACTTAGACTTTTTTTTTTTGAGAGTGAATGTAACATTATAAAACTAAGATGCTTTTTTTGTAATTTAAAAGCTATAATATAGTAAAGAAAAATAAACGTTGGATAATTAGGCTTGGTTTGACAAAATTTACAATAATTATATATATTAAAAAATTAAAAAATATAGGGAAAATACCGGGTCAAATGGTAACACAAGTAAACTTTGTTTGAATATTTTTATAAGAAAATTTATTAAGGAGTTGATAACACAAGTAAAATTTATTAAGGAGTTGTTATAAAAAAAATATAATGTTTTTTTAGTTTATTTTAATTTTCTTTTAATTGCATGACTAAACTTTATATGTTGTTTTAATTGCCCTTTTAATTGCATGCAATACAAAACATTCTATGCTTAAAAACGAACACAATTGTGCCCCTTAACCACTCATCTCACCCAAGCCATAATGGACTAGCACTTTTCCCTCCACTGTTGATTGTTAAAGTAACCAATAAGGAGAAAAAAAATTTATGAGGCAATAGACATGAACCAAAATAGTAAAAAAAAAACAAAAAAAAAAGAAAAAGAAACAAAAGATAATGTCCTTTCTTAGAGAACATAGAAGAGCATTGTCGCTAGGGAAAGGAAGAGGTGAAGGAGCCACTTTAGATCCATCAATTTTAGCTTTTTAATCAGTGACACGCGTGGTACACACGCCACCACTATTCTAACAGTTTTTTAACTTGATTTTAGTTAATTTTTGTACATGCTTAACATATCAGAAGGTTGATTAATAAACTCATAATATATTTTGGACAAATTTCTATAACATTGTGAATTTTAGGACAAAATGATTATTGTTGTGTATATTTTTGGACTGTTTGGATATTATTTGATTTGAATTCATGTGTGTTTTTTGTTTGATAATTTGTGTTGAATTGCGAGTTTATTTTTAGGGTTGTGATGTCTAATTGAATATTAAATGTTGGTTCATGATTTAGGGTTGAGTTTATGTCGACTTGAATATTAAATCTTGATCTAAGGGTTATGCTTAGATTGATGTTGATTTATTTGAATTAGCCTGAATTTTGAATATAAGTTTATGAAATTAGTAAGACTTTTGTGAATGTTTGGAGTTGTTTGGTTTTAAGTTGATGAACAATAATTTGTCTTAAATTGATAAGAATCAATCCCCTTATTTAGACTCTAAAATCAATTAGGGTTTCTAATGATCAAAATACTAGATGGCAACTCTATTTTTTTTTTTTTTTTTACTAATAAGAAATAAGAATTCCTAGTTCTTTCCCCTATCACCGAAAAGATCTTGATCCGAGAAGACGATCATCGCGACGCCGCACACGTGCGATATAAGACACAATAAACATTAATTAGAATGGTTCATTTACCATTGAATGTGGTTATTAACATGTTAATTTAATTATTAATAGATGAATAAATTATTAATTTCAAGGAAATTTGAAATGGAATATTATTCCCAAATTTATGCTTAATTATGACAAAAAAAAAAGAAAGAGAGATTTATAAGTTCTTATCAATGAGTTAAAAACTTAGTTATGATGGTGAAATGGAAATGTGGATTTTGTGTGGAGAGAGATTTGAAGTTTTTACAATGTACGTGTTGGTATATGTGAGACCACGGGATTGGTGTTAAACACCATATCTTTTTTAATTTAAAATTGATATTTTCAAATAATATATGTTGAGCTAGTTATCATAGTTTAGGGACTAGCGCTCGGTTTGAGTGTGTTGAGCTAGTTATTCTGATTTAGGAACTAGCACCTAATTTAGGCAAGTTGAGCTAGTTATCCCAATTTAGGGACAAACACTCAGATTGGGGAAATGCGGATAACTATACTAGATATAAGGTTTAAGCTTGGTTTCAGTCATAGATAAAAGTTCATTTGATAATGAAAAGGTGTTTAAGAGAGGACTAAAATTTATTTGTATCATAGAGATGAGAAGCCTATCAAGGGTTGTTTAATTAAGTTAAATTAAAGAATTTTTACGTGTTGCATATTTATTTTATATTATATTTTAAGAGTGATAAATTTTATATGAAACAAATTTCAAGTACCTTGCAGCAACATATTGGTCCATTGTTGTTTTAGGAGTTTCACTTTTGTATTAATTTTTGTAATGTAACAAATTGTTAGCTCATTGTATGTAAACATGTCCTAAAATGTTATATTTTAGATTTAATTTAGAATGTTATAAAATCATCTTGGATGATGTAATGTTAATTATTTTTAAACTAGGATAATTTAAATTATGTCTTGACATGAGTTTGCTTTAAATTCTTAGATAGGCTAAACTATACTTTGATTTTATTTAATAATAATTCTATCCTTTGAAAAATGTCAATAATGAAAGTTTTGTCTTGAATTATAAATTAAAGATGCTAAAAACATTAATTGTTGGATGATATTGAGAATGTGAAAATCTTGGAAGGTGGGACACTGAATTGGTGAAAATATTGGATGATGAGAAAAGTTGAAATCTTTATTTGTAGGGTGTGAAAAATTGATTGAGTCGATAACTTGGTAATGAAATAAATAGGAGAAACTCTACCAAAGTTTTTGAAAAATAAAAATCTATGCACTATTAGCGATTATATAACAAGTATATATGGAATATCATGTGATTAAATTTGAGGTTAAATTTATTGTAGTAGATAAATAATTCTCATATAAACCTAAGGAAAAGGAAGAGACATAGAAGAAGAAGTTTGGTGAAGAGGAACCTAAATGTACTGCTGGCAACGAAAATTAGAAGTGAAGGCAAGATGTAAGGGTTCAATATCAAATTTATGTGTTTTTATTTGTGAGGGGAATCATTTTGTGAAGGACTACCAAAAAAAAGGATAACTAAATGCTATCTTAGTGGAGGATGATGTTAAGAAATAGCATACACAAATCCAATGTATGTGTTAAATGGCTGAATTAGAGGATTTGATAAAAGGTTCAGCCTGATCAAGGGGGATTTGGCTTGGTCATACTACCTTGGGCGAGGGAGAATTGGGGGAGTTCTATGCATCTTAGTGAAGAAACATACCTTGGTGAAGGAAACAAAATTGGTTGTTATACGATGGACACAAGCAACAATATTGTCTATTTTCTATACTTACAAGTTGCATATCGAGTTTGGAAAGTTGAATGAAATTATGAGGGTTCATTTGAGTTTTTTCAAATCTCTATATGGTTTTATTTATAAAAAAAAATGATGAAATACTGGGATGCTTATAGAAAGGGGTAGAATATTAAGATTATAATTCATTCATCTCTATATGGTTTTGTTTAAAAAGAAAGGGATAGAATACTGGGATTTTTATAGAAAGGGTCCAAATTTCATAAAAAAAAAAAACAAGCTTACAAATGAATGAATTAGCATTTAGGATTGCAAAGGGAATGATTATTATTTGTGTGTGATGAGAAGTGTTGCATATAGTTTTCTAGAGATCATGAAATTGGTCTCAAACACATTGATTTGATTTTATAGAAAATAATCAAGACTCTAAAGATAAACAAAGTTATAACAAGGTTCAAAACAGGTTGATGATGGATTTTATAGAAAACAAGTAAGACCCTAAAGAGGAACAAAGTCATAGTAACAGGTTCTTGCTAGCACAAATATAAACTAGGATGATAGACAGTCTAAGTCATAACAAACACAGCTAACCTCATAACAATAAGACTAGCAGTTGGCCGAGGAAGTTGCATCGGTGTTGTGGGTGGCATTTATAGCATAATAATAGGTGGTTATGGAGGTTATGAACATGACTAGTTATGGATAAACATGATCAAATCATGAGAGCATGGCTGGATAGACATGAGACATGGATAAAGCTATTCTTGACGCCATTAAGTTCATGAGAACATGGGGGAATAATAATACTAACTTACTAGAAAAAAAAGACCCTCATATTCCAAACTATCCAAGTAATGATAGAAAAAAAAACCCCACAAGTTGTTAACAAACCTACTTATTTTTATCATTGTTTTTCCTTTAAATGACCATTTTGTTGGCTTTCATGTATTTAAATTAATCCTTTTAAAATATAAGAAAATAATCATTATGCTATTATTGCATGACAAGAATTGTAAGAAACTCATTACTTGTTACAACCATTTAGTGGACATGCCGAATAAGAATTGAACTTGTGTAACAACCAAACTGATACCATTTAAGTTGATGAGGTCTTAATAACCAAAAAGGATGCTCACATTCAAAGATTATTGAATATAATTCTCAGACTTCTCTTCCTAGTTTATCATCAATATTAACTTCAAAAAACAAAAAGAAAAAAAACTTGTCAATATTTCTTTTTTGTTGTTTCTAATCTAATGGTTTCTCAAATATTAGACAAGGATAAACCCTCTCTGGACATTTCTTTACCTTCATAAATTGAAGAAGAAACTCTAGTGTCTTTTTAACACAAGTTATGACCATCACAGCGGAATAAGAATTGAACTTGTTACAACTATTTAGTGGACATGCCGAATAAGAATTGAACTTGTGTAACAACCAAACTGATATCATTTAAGTTCATGAGGTCTCAATAACCAAAAAGGATGCTCACATTCAAAGGTTATTGAATATAATTCTCAGACTTCTATTCATAGTTTATCATCAATATTAACTTTAAAAAACAAAAAGAAAAAAATACTTGTCAATATTTCTTTTTTGTTGTTTCCAATATGATGGTTTCTCAAATATTAGACAAGGATAAACCCTCTCTAGACATTTCTTTAGCTTCATAAATTGAAGAACAAACTCACTGTCTTTTTACCACAAGTTATGACCATCACAGCGGAATAAGAATTGAACTTGTTACAACCATTTAATGGACATGCCGAATAAGAATTGAACTTGTGTAACAACCAAACTGATATCATTTAAGTTCATGAGGTCTCAATAACCAAAAAGGATGCTTACATTCAAAAGTTATTGAATATAATTCTCAGACTTCTCTTCCTAGTTTATCATCAATATTAACTTCAAAAAATAAAAAGAAAAAAAAACTTGTCAATATTTCTTTTTTGTTGTTTCCAATATGATGGTTTCTCAAATATTAGACAAGAATAAACCCTCTCTAGACATTTCTTTAGCTTTATAAATTGAAGAACAAACTGTAGCGTCTTTTTACCACAAGTTATGACCATCACAGCCGAATAAAAATTGAACTTGTTACAACCATTTAGTGGACATGCCGAATAAGAATTGAACTTACATAACAACCAAATTGATACCATTTAAGTTCATGAGGTCTCAATAACCAAAAAGGATGCTCACATTCAAAAGTTATTGAATATAATTCTCAAACTTCTCTTCCTAGTTTATCATCAATATTAACTTCAAAAAAAAAAAAAACTTGTCAATATTTCTTTTTTGTTGTTTCCAATATGATGATTTCTCAAATATTAGATAAGGATAAACCCTCTCTGGACATTTCTTTACCTTCATAAATTGAAGAACAAACTCTAGTGTCTTTTTACCACAAGTTATGACCATCACAGCCTTCAAAACACTCACTTGTTTTAATGACATTTTTCTTGTGTTTAGAGAAACTATCTGTAACATCCCACATCGAAAGAAGAGTGTCCAGAGTTAGGGCATATTAAAACAGTGGGTACCTAACCTTGTAGGTCGCGTTTTGGAACCTGTGGGCTGTCAGGAACAAAACCGTGAGGCGTGGAAGCCGGGTTGGGCTGAGTCATAACAGACACTATTCTGCAAGGGAGAGTGGCTCGGGTATGTAATACCATATGTAAGGCCCTGGCCCTGGACACTCTTCTTTTGATGTGGGATGTTAATCTATCTCTCCAATTCTTCAAGCTTTCGGGTTATTTCTTGGAGATCCCCACCTTAAGAATGAGTCGTCATCGGCTCTGATACCATATGTAAGGTCCGACCCACTCTCCCTTGCAGAATATTGTTCGCTATGGCTCAGCCTAACCCGGCTTCCACGCCTCACGATTTTGTTCCTGGCAGCCCACATACCTCAAAACGCGTCCTACAAGGTTAGGTACCCACTGCCTTAATATGCCATGGCTCTAGACACTCTTCTTTTGATGTGGGATGTTACAATCCCCCCACCTTAAGAACGACTCGTCCTCGGCTCTGACACCATATGTAAGGCCCGGCCCACTCTCTCTTGTAGAATATTTTCCACTATGACTCAGCCCAACTCGGTTCCACGCCTCACGGTTTTGTTCCTGGCAGCTCACAGGCCCCAAAACGCGTCCTACAAGGTTAGGTACCCACTGCCTTAATATGCCCTGGCTCTGGACACTCTTCTTTCGATGTGAGATGTTAAACTATCTCTCCAGTTCTTCAAGCTTTCGAGTTATTTCTTGGAGATCCCAATCTTATTATTGATGAATTTGTGCATGAAATTTTGCCTTTTTAGCAACACTTATTAGTTTCTTCAATCCATCAAATCAAATTAGGCTTCTTCTAGGATTTATTTTTTAAAAAATTAGCACAATAAATTAAAAATATTGGCAGATAGCACAATTGGAAAAAAGTTAGTGAAATAATATAGTTTGTACATGTCACGATTGAAAAAACATGATATTTATAGCTTACCGCTATTCAAAATAGAGACATAAAAAAATATTAAATGGACAAGAGAGAGGATAGATGAAAGGAAGAAAGAAAAGACCTCGGAGACACTCTGAGACTTCGATTACGATACCACTGGTACCATAAAAAAGATCTTAACAAAACAAATCCAACAACATCAATGAAAGTCATCAATAATGACCTGAGTGAGCCATATTTGCTACCAAAGATGAGTGAGCCACCCACCACCTATGGGCGGCAAATATGGCACACTCGGGTCACCTTTTGTGACCTTTATTGGTGTTATTGAATTTATTTCATCAAGTTCTTTCTGATGGTATCGGTAGTGTCATAATCAAAACTTTGGTGTATCGCTAGGGTCTTTTTCTTCTTCTTCTTTTTTCGTTCTTTCTTTTTCTCTGTACTCTTTTCTTCTCATTTAATGAATTTTTATGGATGTCATTATTCTAAATAAAAACAATATATAAATATAATGTTTTCCAATCACAACATTTATAAAACTATGCTATTTTGTCAATTCTTTTTTCAATTGTATTATTTCACCAATATTTTTTTAAAAAAAAGTGAAAATAAGCAAAAATAACCTCATGTTAGCACCAAATTGTCTATCTCAAAATTCACCACCATCATTTCTTGACAAATAATAAAATGATTTGTGGTTATTGATAGGTTCAACTTTCTTAGAGACTAATCATAAATATTGATGGAGTTTTATTTTTAAATGGAATAAAAGTGATGGTTAAAATTAAATTACAAGATAAGTTCAACTTAATTGTAAAAGAGCTGGTAAATGATAACAAGTTAGGATATAATTTGTTTGATTGGTTTGAATGATGACTATAAGAATTACATATACTTATAGTGGTGGATAAATAAACACCACATAGATAAATACTAGCTACCTCACTCGTGTTATGTTGTGGATCATAATAAAAAATTTCTCGACATCATAAAAAGAAAGTGCAAGTATCATTAATGAGTTTTCTAGCAATAAGAAAAATATTAATTGTGAACTCACAATTTGGTGTATGTTAAATATGATAAAAAAAACATAAGTTTTTCTTTAAATTACAATTTTGAATTATTTTCTTACTAGAATATTTGTTTTTAGACAACATTCTATCATTATCACATAAACAAGTTTCAATTAAAAAAAACATCCTGGTAATTTTGATGTGATTATATTAAAACCCACAAGAGTAACATCGTACTTGTGCATTGCCATGAGGAACTCTTTGGCAGCATCATTAAATTTTGCGTAGCAACTCAACCTTGAAACATCCCAACCTAAGTCATTGCCTAACCTAAGCTCGTGGTGGTTGATTCGATATGACCAGGTCAGCTTGGCAAGTCAAAAGACAACTCAAATGATTAATAAAAATCTGATTTAACTTAAAACATACACGATGAAATCTTTTTTTTCAATATAGAGACTATGACATATCGGATCAATGCGTGTCTACCTGAGCTGACCTGTCAAACTTATGATTTAGGTTATGGACTCAACTGAGTTTCATAACTTTGTTTTTCAAAACTATTTTTATTTAACTATACAATCACTAAAGCCAAAAAAAATCATTTGCTATTTTTTTTATATAATAAACATATTATATTTGTAATTAATTAACTTTTAATAAAATCACACCTAAATGTTGAAAAAAAATAATAAACCAAAAACAGGCTAGGAAACTTGGCATAGAGAGCCAATTGCGACTGATCTATAAATTGAAAAGGTCAGATATGCATACCTAGCCTTTTTTTTTGTTAGCTCCTAAAAAAACAAAATAATCTAACAACACGTTGTTTAGAAACCCAAAATCCGACTACCAGATAGAAGGTTAAAAAACAAGGACGGAGACTTTTGAAAAAAAAAAGATTTTCAACCTATTTTAATCTAAAACATCTAATAAACACCCTAATAACCTAAAAAAAAAAACAATCTTCCAACTAAAAACACGTCAAGATTGGTAAAAAAAATACAAAATCAAGTTGAAAAACAATCCATGTCAATCTTGATATATATATATATATATATATATATATATATATATATATATATATATATTTGCAAGATAAAAGGTTAAAAAAAAAAACTAAAAAAAGCTTCTCTTATCAAATAAAACTTGTTGATACCAAGAACATCTTGTTTCATCATTGGATTTTGATCAACCATTGAATTTTTTTTCTTCACTAATTTTTAATGATTTTTTCTTTTATATTTTAATTAGTACTGAAAATAAATAAAATAAAGTTTTGAATCCAAATGAAAATTACAAAAAGTAAAGAGACCAAAATTAAACCCCGGCAATTTCACAATAAAAGCAAGTAGAATAAAAACCTTGTTTACATATAATGAGATGACATGCCTGCGCGCTGCCGCGGGCTTATAAAATAAATGCACTTAATAGCGTTATAATTGTGAACCAGCGCTAGATAAGTAATAGAAATTAAAGGTATGATGGAGCAAATATTTCATGATGAAAAAAAAAGTTATGTTGGTGATCAAAAACTTAGAAACTAAACAAAATAATTTGTAGCAATTTACCGTGTTTTGTGAGGAAAAATATAGTGCTTTCGCCACATGATTTAACTTTTCAGTTAATAAAAAGAAAAAAAAATTACAAAGCTAAATTCTCTACCAACTTAATATTAAAAAAAACCAACAAAGATAATTTTGGAAGGAAAAAAACCCATGAGAAAAAACGTTGTAGCAATTGACAATGTTTTGTGAGGAAAACTATAGCGCTTTTCCCAATAAAATAAAATAAAAAACCATTTAGAGAAATATTGTAGTAATCCACAGTGTTTTGTGAGAAAAACTACAACGCTTTCCTCATATGATTTAGTTTTACTATAATTATAATTCTTAACCAACTCAATATTTTAAAAAAAATCGACAAAGATAATTTTGGAAAAAAATCGTAAAAAAATCACATGGAAAAACACTGCAACAATTCACAGTATTTTAAAGAAAAAAATTACAAAACTAAATTCTTAATTAGCTCAATATTAAAAAAAAATTGACAAAGATAATTTTAGAAAAAAAATAAAAAAACAAACACCAAAAAAAAAATCATGTTGGAAGCATTGTAGCAATTCACAATGTTTTGTGATGAAAGCTACAGTGCTTCCCTACATGATTTAGCCTTATTTGTAATGACTTGTAATTATAATTTACAAACAACTCAATATTAAAAAAATAAAATTAAAAAAGATAATTTGAAAAAAGTTATAACAAAAAACCATACAGAGAAACACTGTAGCAATCCACAATGTTTTATGAGCAAAGCTACAATGTTTTCCCCACATAATTAAGCTTTATTACAAAGTTAAATTCTAACCAACTAAATATTAAAAAAAATAAAATCGACGAAGATAATTTTAGAAAAAATATCACAAAAAAAAAGAAAACACAAAAGAAACTGGAAGAAAACTATGTGAGGAAAAACTGTATCAATCCATAGTGTTTTGTGAGGAAAAACTTGCATTTACTTGTAATTGCAATTCTTAACCAGCTTAACATTTAAAAAATAAAATTGACAAAGATAATTTTAGAAAAAAAATTATAAAAACAGAAAAAAATCATGTGGGAAAAAACACTTAGCAATCAACAGTAATTTTCAAAAAAAGTTACAGTGCTTTCCTAACATATTGTAACTATAATTTTTAACCAGCTTAATATTAAAAAATAAAATAAAAAAAAGATAATTTTGGAGAAAAAAACCATGCGGAGAAACACTGTAGCAATCAACAATGTTTTAAAGAAAAAAAATTACAAAAATAAATTCTCAATCAGCTCAATATTAAAAAAAATCGACAAATATAATTTTAAAAAATAAAAAAAATAAAAATGAAAAACTATATAGAAAAACATCGCAGCAATTCACAGTATTTTAAAGAAAAAAATTACAAAGCAAAAATTTTAACCAAGTCAATATTTAAAAGGTAAAATCAACAAAAATAATTTTGAAAAAAAAATAAATAAAAAAAATAGGAAATTTTAAAAACAAAATTTGAAAAAAAAAGAAAAAAAAGAAAAAGGAAAAAAATTAAAAAAAAAAAAGGTGAAGAATTACTGTGGATCCTTTATATGGAGGAGGCTTCAATTGTTTTTTTTTTTTTTTTTTTATACTTTTTGAAATTGAG
>Ga0325414_1001530_pt1 | contig 22510 bp, 10 predicted proteins | sample PopdelMetagenome_8_FD_206183 | JGI IMG/M metagenome (GOLD analysis project Ga0325414, IMG submission 206183) | Populus deltoides microbial communities from Bellville, Georgia, United States - Leaf-PdKOR-R3 | ecosystem: Host-associated > Plants > Phyllosphere > Phylloplane/Leaf | place: USA... | reverse complement strand
ATGTGATTTAAGTATTTAATAAATTTTTATGTAAATTTATTGCTCTTAACTTTTAATTATGGCTAAAGTGTCAACGGAATATTATATAGGTTAGGGGTAATTTAAGAAGCTTATTTTATATTATTTATAGTTTTATGCGATGTACAAATAGTTATATATTGGGAAAATAAGATTAATTAATTTTAAAAGAATTATATTGGTATTTTAAAAGAATTAATTTTAAATTATATATTCTTCATTTTTTATGATTTTTTTTTTGTTACCTTCATAAACCCTAAAAATGGACAAGAAAAGCACCGGCGCGACGGCCAAGACAGGCTGGGACGGTGCTGGACTTGGGAAGGTCCAGCGTTTTCTCTAGCCAGGTATTATTGGCGACCGAGTCAAACAAATTCTTAAATAAACAATTTACCATCCTTTTATTATATTATGCTTTGTGTTATTTTATCGTCGTCCTTTTTTGAAGGGTTCGTGTTCAATATATAAGATTCTTACACATTCCTTTATAATATTTTTTATTACAAATATTATATTTGTATTTAATTGAAAATAAAAGGTTTTCTATGGTTGGTTAAAATCTAGGAAGGATTTAAACAAATTTGTTGTTATATTCATAAAAAGACATAGAGTATTTAACTTGATTTTTTGATATTTGTTTTTTTTCCCCTTAATATAATCACTGCACCTAAATTTATTGTGCTTGGTTTCACAATTCATTATGGATTAGAAAAGTGAATTTGTTTTTTATTATTACTTTTTTTTATTATTATTTTATCTTTTAATTACAAAATTAATGGCTAATTATTTCTTACTCGATATGGAATGATGATATTTAAAGAAAATGATCAAAGTGAAAAAAAAACATAGTAACTAATTGGCTCTTGGCGTGAAAAGTATATTTTTGTTCTCATTTTGTTCACTAGAAACATTTTTTATCTTTTTAGTTCTTGAAAGTTAATTTTTTTTTTTCTAAAACTTTATTTTCATTGTTTTTTAGTCATTAAGTTTAAGAGATAGAGAGAGTTGTTGCATTCCATTTAAGAAGAGAAAAAATATCGGCCGACATTGATTTCAGCTAGGAGTGAGAAAAAAATTGAAAAACCAAGAAAATCAGAAAAAAATAACTGAAAAAATCAAACCGTGAAAAAAAACCGATTAAACCGATTAAAATTTTAAAAAAAACCAACCGGTTTGGTTTTATAAGCCTAAAACTAAAAAAAAACTCAAGCTAAACCGGAAAAAAACAGAGTCAAACCGAAAAACCTAGACAAACCGGTTTGAACCGGTTTTTATCTTAAAAAACCGAATCAAAACCGGTTGTTTGAACTGGTTTTGGTTTGGTTACTTTTTTTTAATAAAGACTGAACCAAATTGAAAATAATCATTTCTAATTTCAGTTAATAAAATAATCATTTTTGATATTAAATGATTTTTTTTAATGAAATGATTTTTAATTAGGTGTCGTTTGAACTTCATCTGGGCTTAAAAACTGTTTTTAAATTCAAATTAATTCTTGGTTTATAAAATGATTAGTTGGTAATTTGAGCCCATAGAAGAGTTAGGCTTTTATGATTTTTTTTTTAATGTATTTTTAGATAAAAAATGATTCAAAATAAACCTGTAAAAATATCGTTGGCTTGACTTTCTAGCCAGCCGAGGTGCCGACAGTCGAACCACAGGTGATGTATTGTTTGCTAGTGTAGATAATGTGTTGTCTAATAGTTTAAACCAAAAAAGAAAATATTGGCTCAGCGAAGCCAAGCTAAAAAGAACAGTTTGAACAGTTTAATGGGCATCATTTTAGGTTGAGGAGCTGGTTAAAAAAAAATATTATACACAAATAAAATTATTTTTTTAATTATGATGGGACTTTTATTTTTATCTCTAAACTTAAATAAAAAAAATATAATTTTTTATCAGTTTATTTTTTATGTAATTATTCTGATTTCATAACTTAACTCGTAAATTTAACTTATTAACTTAGTTTTTTAAAAAAATTAATTGTTTTTTTAATTTTATTATTCGATATTAAGTTGGATAAAACTTAATTTTTATATATATATTTTTTTTATTAAGTAATCTTTTTCTCATGTTATCGGTTGGGTATATTTCTAGATTTACTGAAGTTAATTTTTAGAATTTTATTTTAATTTTGCACTTCACTATTTTGTTGGTTGGAATTGGGATTCCTAACTTTCAATCTACGATCGGCTTGAATTTCTAGTCACTCGAGATGCCTGACAGTCAAACCACAGGTGATATATCGTTTGTCAGAATAGATAACATGTCGTCTGATAATTTAAACAAAAAAAAAATATTGGCTAAGTGAAGTCAAGAAAAAAAAAAAGTTTAATAGGCATCATTTTAGGCTAAGGAGCTGGTTGATTAGCCCCAAATTCTTGGGTCCTTTTTAAAAGTCATTGCTTTATTTATTTTAAACTTAATTTAAATAAAATCAAAGCATTTATTTTTAAAAAAAATATTATACACAAATAAAATTATCATTTTTAGATTATCATGCGACTTCTTTTTATCTCTAAACTTAAATAAAAGAATATATTTTTTTGCAGTTTGTTTTCTATATAGTTCTCTCAATCTAATAATTTAAGTTGCGGGTTTAGCTTATTGACTTAGAAAAAACTTGATTTTTTTTTTAATTTCATCATTTATTTTTGAGTTAGTTAAAAATTAGCCTTTGTATTTTTTTATTTGTTTTTTATTAAGTAATCTCGTTCTTATAAGTTGGGTCACTAGTTCGGTATGTTTATCTAGGTTTACTTGATTTTTTTTTAAAATTTAAAATTAAATACCTTTTCTTTTTACTTTTGCACTTCACCATTTTGTTGGATGGAATTAGAATTCCTAAATTATTTCAATTTATTTTTTATGATGTTATTATGATCCTATTATCTGATTTATAAGTTTTTAGGTTAAGAAAAGCTAGCCCTCTATATATATATATATATATATATATATATATATATATATATATATATAAAAAGTATGTTGTCTAGCCTATATCTAGTTTTGGAGTCATGATTAATTATTATTTCTTTTTTATTACAAAAAAACAAGTTAATTTGACCGGCGACGAAACGTTGACAAAAAATCTAATGTATTCTATGTTATATCCTTTGTTCAAGAGTAATATATTTAATGTAACGTATAAACATGGTTTCTTATATCTAGGATCGACATTTAGTACCAATCAAGATCATTTTTATTCTTAAACTAAAAGTTTCTTTAATATTATAATAGAAGATACTTTTCAAAGTGTTTTTAATTTAAAAATATATTGAAATAATATTTTTTTTATTTTTTAAAATTTATTTTTAACTTTAATACTTCAAAATGATTTGCAAAAAAAAATAATTAAAAAAAAAAGATAAAAAAATTAATTTTTTAAGAATTTTTAAACACAAAAATAAATATGCTTGAAAACCCAAAAAATTACTATTTTTTAATCCCTTTCATTCCAACTCAGGCGGTATACTTCATTATTTAAACAATTTTTATGCTATTGGTAATAAATTTTATGATATTTAGATTATATTAAATTAAAGTTTTTTTCAACACTTTAGCTATAATTTTAAGATTTATCAAATCTTGATTTCTCTTTTCCCTATATGTTGCGTCAAGATCCAATCAGCATTAGAGTTCTTAAGAGACTCAAGCTCGTTTTTCAAAAGTTCAGCTAGTTTCTTAGCAAAGTTAGAAGAGCCATCCTCGGACCAATTAACCAATTCATGATGGCATCGTTTATGTTCAGTAAAGACTCCAAACATGTTGGAGCCTTGAACTGGTGAAGCCCAACTTGCTTGAACGATGGAGTTGGCTGGGGAATTATTAACCCATCGAGAATCAATTTTGAAAGTTCGAGTTCTAAGGCACCAGTTGGTGTCAAGAATGGGTCTGTGGTCAGAACCCAGTTCAAGTGGAGAACTTTATGAGAAGGGAACTGCAACTCTCATGAAGAATTAGCGAGAAATCTGTCAAGCCTTTCATGAACGTTTCTCATGCCATTCCTCCGATTATCTAAAGCCAGAACAGCCCAAGTCCAAAAGGAACAAGGAATCAAGGAAGGGACAAGAAACAACTACTTTAGAATGATTGTAAAGTGAGCTAGCACGATGCTCATGCGGATTAACAGCATGTATATTCTATCTGGGTAAGGAAGACACTGAGAAATTCTATCTGGGTCTGTCATCACAACTAGCATGTATGTTGATAAAAGTCCAAGAAAAATCAAGTTGTGGATAAGATAATTGACACCAAATATAGAAATCATCAAATTGAATAACCTTCACTGAGATATCATTAGCCAATACAAATCCCACTTGCATTGCTCGATTAACCATGAAGATTAACAGTAAAATAAGTTAGAAACAACCCAGCAGCATTCCATGGTGGCGTCTTCTATGAAAGATGAGTTCCCAGCAGAACTAACGGTAGAAAAGAACCCTATCCTCCTTATACTCTTTAAAAAAAATAAGTAAAAATACTTTAAACTATCATCGTTATTATAATCTCAAACATGTCAAACACTCTTGCCCGTCCCCGGGAAAGTTCGCACATGAGACCCTTTTAAAGGAGAGCTCATTCAGCCTTTCTTGCGTAGTTTTCTAGATTACAAGGCCTAACACTTTCATGGTGGCAGGCAAAGCCATGATTCCTGCTCCAACTATTGTAGTTGATAAATTGAACACAGCCCCAGTAAAGGAAGCTCCATTCAACTCATCAAAACCAACATCCTCTTGCCTTTTAGGCAATAAGGGAGCATTCTCATCAACTGGCCTGTTCCTCCTTGATTTCCTCTCCTTCTTCGAAGCAATATTTCCAGTTGTCATCTTTCTATTATCTTTAACTGGTTTCTCCAATCACAATTTTCAAACTTTACACAAAATCTACAAAGCAGATTACTTTCCTACTGTCTGCTACAAGGATATCTGTGACATTAAAAAGGAGAAAAAAAAATCGCCTTCAAAACTGCACGATAAATGAGCTTCAATATTAGATTCAAGTAATTAGCAAAGTGAAAGAATCCTGACCTGAGTACTTTTGTAGGTATCCAAATCATTAGTTATTAAACCCGGTACAGAATTGACCCAGTCATAGAGTTGGGTTTCGGGTTTTATGGGTCAACCTGAATCAACCTGAAAAAATTAATTTTTTTTTAAATTTTAATATTTCATATGAAAAAATCATTGTAAATATAAGTTATACATATTGTAAACAATGAAGTTTAAAAAAATATTTTAAAAAGTTTTTTATTCCACATTAAAAAGATATTATTTTAAACTTTTAAATTGAAGTATTTAAACAAAAAATATTTTTGATCCCACATTGAAAAAACATAACTATTTTCTTGGGAACATAGAGTATATATACTAATAAATTTCAAATCCTACATTGAAAAAACATAACTTTTTTCATGGAAACATAGAGTATATATACAAAAGGACTTCAAATCTCACATTGAAAATATAATATGTTATCCTTTTAAGTTGAAGTATTTAAACCAAAAGGTTTTTTTATCCCATATTGAAAAAACATAACTTTTTTCTTGGGAACATAGAGTATATATACTAATGGGTTTCAAATTTCACATTGAAAAAACATAACTTTTTTCATAGAAATATAGAATATATATACGAAAGGGCTTCAAATCTCACATTGAAAATATACTATGTTATCCTTTTAAGTTGAAGTATTTAAACCAAAATTTTTTTATCTCACATTGAAAAAACATAACTTTTTTCTTGGGAATATAGAGTATATATACTAATGAGTTTCAAATCTCATATTAAGAAAACATAACTTTTTTATTGGGAACATAGAGTATATATACTAATGAGTTTCAAATCTCACATTGAAAAAATATAACTTTTTTCATGGGAACATATAGTATATATATGAAAGGGATTCAAATCTCACATTAAAAAGATACTATGTTATCATTTTAAGTTGAAATATTTAAACCAAAAGGTTTTTTATCCCACATTGAAAAAATATAATTTTTTTCTTAGGAACATAGAGTATATATACAAAAGGGTTTCAAATCCCACATTGAAAACATATTATGTTATCATTTTAAGTTGAAGTATTAAACCAAAAGATTTTTTTTATCCCACATTGAAAAAATATGGCTTTTTTCTTGAAAACATAGAGTATATATACTAATAGGTTTCAAATCCCACATTTTAAAAAAAAACCGGGTCTCGCCAAGGTTCGCCCGGGTCATGGGTCGACCCGTCAGGTCTACCGTGTTTGGCCGGGCTGTTTTCCCAGCCAGTCTTTTATTAAACCTGGACCGGTCCAGTCACCGGATTAATCCATCAGGCCGGGCCGAATTTAATAATAATCATCCAAATAGGAACTCAGTGCTTTGGATTTCAAATGAGCTTATCAGGATCAACTATAAAACCCAATAGCCCTCAACAATACAATTTGCAAAGCCCAGCTTTAAAAACCTTTCAGAAATATTTTTTATCCCTCGGAAACGGTACTAAGCCAATTACAAAACAACCCAGATAACAAAACCTCGAATTTTTAAGCTATAAGAACAACCAAATATTCACAGTCATCAAAAGCTAGGATCTTAGTTATTAAAACAAAAATCCCAGAAATGACCATATATAAATACCAAACCAATCAATTTACAGAGGCAAAGCAACAACTCTTGAAGACCCAGAAAAGAAAGAAATCAAGATTGAGGGATTTAAAAATCAAGAATTTGACGGAAACAAAGGAGCCCAATGTCAGAAGATAAAAGGGCTGTTGAGTTTTTACAAAGAGATAGATGTAATGTTCGATGTCTTGTCTTCGATTTATAAAAGAACGAAATAATCAATCAGAAGAAAGAGAGCTTGTCGTATGTCTGCACGGTCTTGTCTGTCTGGTAATGAAGAAATACACCCATTTACTCAATACGAGAAAAATGACGATGGCTATATATAAGGAATATAATAATTATAAGAACCGATCAGACTCCACCTTGTTCAAAGCTTATGTCGTGGATTGACCCAACCCAAGGTTTTCGTTATGAATTAACCTTACTCAAGCTCCGGTTATGAATTAGAGGATTAATCTGGTATTAATCTAGGTTATTTAAAAAACAAATTCAAAACAATATATATTTTTAATTTTTTTCATTTTAAGAGCAGCATTACTTCCACGATTTTTGGTGGCCGGTGATTATAAAACTGTAATGAGAATTTCGTTATTATGTTTAGCAGGGTAACTAGATTGATTGCCCGTGCTTGGCCGCGGGTGATATTTTAGATTGCGTGTATGAAGGTGTAATTTTGTTTGCCAGAACAAAAATAACATCCATGAAAAAAAAAATTGCTAGGCAATGATAAGGAGAATTGCAGCTAAGTCTAGTATCAAAGATTTGATAACATAGATAAAGTTATAAACAACATCAAAATACAAATAAACTGCCAGATTGTTGAGCACTTAAAGGATTATGTAGTTTGCAAATTATATCAAAATTGCAGAGGCAACAATTATCTTCTTGTTGTAGAAATCCAAATCCAAGTCCTTAGTAGAGAAATTACTAGTTCTCCTGTGATGGTAAGACAATGAAATAAATTATGTTAAAAAAAGAAGAAGAAAGGATGTGTAGAAGGTGTGTGTAACATAAAATAACATGGAAGAATAACTTGTAAAATAAAAAAAAAAGTTTGCTATAATTTGATGTTGTAGTTAATGTCTTTTTTTTTTTATAAGTGAATAGCCTCTAGAAAAATATTTTTGGTTTTTTTGTTCTGTGTTACAGATGCAATTGAAGGTTGAAAATTCTGTCCACATTTCTGAATTAGATGAAGTTAAATGTGTGAGGATGAAGTAAGAAAATAAAAATTTAGCATATTTTTTTTTACACATCTTATTTTTATCGTTATACAAATATGTGTTGACGATCACAAATTCAAATTGCATGATCGCTAACAAAGATAAGAAAAAAAAAGAAAGCAAAGAACAATATAACAACCATTGACAGAACCTGAAAAAACCTTAGACCCAAGATCACAAAGATCCAAATCGGCAATGAACATAACTCCAAAGTAGACACATTGACATAACCCAAAAAAGCCTATTAGGCAAGAAAAAAATCAACAGCACAGTCAAAGCAAAGCAAAGTTAATAGAAAAGACCAAAATGCAAGCTCCATATGCAACAACATTGGCAGCATGTTCATGAGCCAAACCAAAGCTTGCAAGCATAACGAACCAATGATAGAAAAAAAATAAACTGAACACACTGTAGAACCTTAATAGGACTCGCCAATATAACCTAGATCACCACGACAAATAGGTCTCACATACAATATCAAAATATGCCCCGCAATGTCAGAAAAAAAAAAACATGCTTCCAGCCCAAAATGACACAAAATCATGAGTTAATTAAATAGTGCAAACATGAAGCAACCTAAGGCTTTGTGTGAACATAGTGCAGAAAAAGAATGCTATTAAATAATGTATGCATTATGCCGATCATGTTGCAAAGGAATGAGATAACAAAATACAACTCATACATTACCTAGTAATATGGAAAAATACATTCCAAGACACACAGATAAGATGAAAGGAAAAAAAAACACAAACAAAATTGCAGAGGCAAATGAAAACAATAAGGGGAACTGTAGTTACTGAAATGAAAAAAAAAATCCCACATGACAACCCTTGCCAATTAAAAAAACCACATGGATTAGAGTAAAAAACTATCAACTATAAGGAACATTGACCTAAAATCTAAAAACAATTGCACGGACAAAGTAATATTTAGTTATTGATGGGTTTCAGTATAGAGATGGTGTTTTTATATAATAATGGGTTACATTAATTTTGTATGGACAAAGTAATATTTAAATCACAAACATATATTTATTTGGCATATGTGGTTTTAGAGGAGCACAACCTTTTTTTACCTTTAATTCATTATATTTCTAATACTTCATCAATATAATTTTTTTAAGGCATTGGTTTAATATAAAAATGATGAGATTATGAGAAAAAAATTAATATAAAAATCATTTTCAAATAGTTCCACCTAGTCCAACAACTTAAGCTTTAAGTTAGGCATTGACAATCACTGTCCTTTAATTTTTCCAGCACTTAAAGTATGAGAGCAACGTAGCACAATTACTTTCCCTTTTCCTTTAAGAGCAGTTGCATTACACTAAGCTAAGAGTACTCTATTTGCCTTCCTCTCATCAAACTTCTATCACAATATGGTAGTCAGCGTGGTGCAGGAGCTGATCATGATATCTTTTGTGAATTTTTCAAGTTTGATAGCCCAATTCAAAACAGGAGAGGAACTGAGAGAGAAACTAAAGGATTGAAACATAATCCATGCATGCATTGAGGTCCTTTCGTGAACATGGAAAAAAAATCCAAGAACATCCAAAAAATTTGACAAAACCAACTCAAAATCAACATGCAGCAGGTAATTGCCATGAAATATCCCAATCGAAGCAAAACCAAAATTATTAGAAAAATCAAGCATCCAAATGATAGCAAAATATAAATCCAAGAAAACACATAACAACCAAGCAAACTAAACGAACATGAAAGGCATTGTAAGCAAACCAACTAAATGATGAGATTGATGTGTAGCCAAAAACCAAAACAACCTCTCCAGCGATGAACTGACCTTAATAGAAGATCAAAAACTTCTAACACTGGCAGATGCAAAGTGCAACCTAAAAACAAAATGGCAAAACAATAAAATTCCAAAATAATACCATGCCATGTGCAAACAAACATCACAAAACCAACCAAAATAATCACCTAACACAATACACCAATGCCTTAAAAAACACAGCAATAGCAAAAAAGAAGAAGAAGAAAAAAAACAAACTTCAAGCAATTGAAACCTAGAAAGATTAGGGAACCAACACGTAAAACTAACCAGACAAATGCAGCTACCAGACAATCTAAAAGGTCTTCATAAATCCATAATTAAAATCATGCTCTCCAATCACAAAAACAACATTCAAGTTCTTAAAAAAAAACCAATAAAACAAATAGGAATTCAGTAAAGCCAAACTTGAAGTGCATAGACAACCAACATGGCCAGTACAAAAACTCTTGCCAACCGAAGCACTGCAGCAACCAGCAGATCTCAAGCACACTCCGCAGCAAGACAAACACACACGAAACATAACATTAGCAACATTTGAAAATGGAACTAGAACACATACTTGCTAACACCAAAAAAACCTCCAAACTACAGAGCATGAAAAAAAAACACCAAAATCAAGACAATTAGAGTTCTGAGAAATGTTCCAAGAAATAAAAAAAAAACATTATGAAAGAAACCATATAAACTCTTCGTGCCTCTCAAGAGAGAGATGAAAGTAATTATTAAAAAAAAAAAAACAGAACTACAAAAGGAAGACTATCTCAATCAATTTCAGGTTCAAACTCTCATGGAAATCCCTAGAATCCAGCAAAATCTAAAAGAAATCAGAGAAAAAACCAAGCCAAAACAGTAACAGCATCCATTTCGTGCAAAACCAACCAAACATCCAATCGTAGGCTACCAGACCAACAATCACCAAACAACCAGGTACATTGCAGGTAAGGTGTGCATTTAATGCCCAATTCTTCCACACTCAACAAATCAGAGGTCTCCCAACAATCACCGAATAACCAGGGACATTGCAGGTAAGGCATGCATTTAATGCCCAATCCTTCCACACTTAACAAATTAGAACACTAAGAGCCCAACCAAACACCTATTGGCTATCCATAACTCAGGAAGCCGAGCCAAGCCAAAACCCAACAAACCAACCAGATCCACGAAACCAAGACGATGTTCCTCCTAGATAGAGACACCAGCCAACCCAACCTTGAAGCCACACACAAACCCACAGAAGCACACACAACCTAGAACTAACAGCTTAGAAACTCTCATCTCGTGCCAACAAACCAACAAGGAAATAAATCTTTAGCAATCCCAACTTCACGCGAGAAAACCACACAAAAGCAAACCTTCAAGCGATAAGAACCACTCCATTCTACTGTGATTACACTCAGTGGCTACAGTGTTTTCCTGAGCTCTTTTAGTTTTTTTTTTAATTTTTTAATTTTAATTGAGATGGATCTGGAATCGTGAACGTGTTCTTTGGTTTGTTTGTGAGGCGTTCTCTGGTGTTTGTGCCAGAAAAAAGAAAGGGATGGTAAAGCTATAACGTGTCAAAAAAAGACAGAAATATATATGGTAGGGAGACTGCCACGTATCCAACAAAATAAATGAAAAAACAACGAAAGAAAACTGGCCAAAACTTATCGCAAGAACGAAATTTAAAACGTAACCAGTGCAATCTATAGTGATTTTAGACACAATCTACAGTGATTCACTAATCTCTTTTAGTTTTTTTTTAATTATAAGTACATTGGTCTGTGCCCTTTGAAATATTTTTAATTGTGTTATAAAATCAGAGCAAATAAGTTATTTTTAAAATTTGTTAGGCTATTTACTTAACTTAAGTTTTTAATTAAACTGTGTAGGAGCTAACTCGATTTAAATTAATTGGTTCTATAAGTTTAAATACAACTTTGATGATCGATAAAAACATGATTTAACTTTTAAAAAAACTTCAAGATAATGTTTTTTTAAAAAATATTAAGACCATGACAGATTGGATCGACATCGGTTGCCCTGTAACCCGATTCATAGACTCTATTAGGCTTAGTAACCTTTTTTATATTTTTTTATTTAATTATATAATAAAAATAGATGCTCATAAAATTAAGCGACAACCTAAAAATAGACATTTATTTGAAACAATTATCCCTATAGAAAGCAAACGAAAATCCATAATGTAGTTTATTTCTCAACCAATCCAATATTAAAAGATAAAATAAAAAAAGAATAAAGTAAAATCAATTAAAAGACTAAAAACAAAAACAAAGCATATCATATCGATGGGTAAACTTGTTAAACCTATGAATCAGGTAAGCCAAGCTAGTACACCAAACCTGTGAACTGAGTTATAGACTCCAATGAGATTATAATTTGTTTTTTTAAAACTATTTTTTATTAACTATATTATTACAAAAATAAACGATTGCGAAATCAAACACTAACCTAATACCAATATGTTTTTTTAAGATCTTGATAACCTCATAAAAGACGAAACGAAACCAATTATAAAACTAAATTTCCAACTAACCCATTATCTAAGGATGAAATAAAAGAAACTAATTAAAAAAAAGTTAAACTTGTCAGACCCATGAACAAAGTCAACTAGCCAAACCTGTGAATAGGTCCACGAACTATATAAAGTTTAATAACATAATTTTTCTGTGAAAGTATTTTTTTCAACTATATGAGAAAAAATAGACGATAAACAAGTCAAGTTCAATTAAAAAAAAAGATACCCCACCAAACTCGTAAACTAAAGTAACCCGGGTTATCCTGACAAACCTGAAAACCATGTTAATCTTATAGAAAGGTAAAATAAAAAGAAACAAATTATGAAGTCAAATTCTCAGTAATATCAATATTAAAAGATGAAAATTTAAAAAAATAAATTCATAATTTTTTTTTTAAAAAAAGCAAAACATTGTGGATCACTATTGTCATACACAGTGCAATGTATGTGGGTAAACAGTGGTTTCCTCACACCCTGTAATTTTTGTTATTTTATAAAGTTTAATAACATGATTTTTCTCTAAAACTATTTTTTTTTAACTATATGAGAAAAAACTAGACTATAAACATGTCAAGTTTAATTAAAAAAAGAAAAAAAACAACCCACCAAACTTGTAAACCGAGGCAACCTAGGTTACTTTGGCAAACTCGTAAACCATGCTAACCTCATATATTGACAAAATAAAAAGAAGCAAATTACGAAACTAAATTCACAACAATCTCAATTTTAAAATATAAAATTGACAAAAATAAATTTAAAAAAAAATCATAAAAAAAATTCAATAAAAAAAAAGCAAAACACTGTGGATTACTATTGTAATCCACAGTGCAATAAGTGTTGGGTGAACAATGGTTTCCTTATATTTTTATTACTTTATATAGTTTAATAACATGATTTTTCTCTAAAACTATATTTTTTAACTATATGAGAAAAAAATAGACTATAAAAAGCCAAGTTTAATTAAAAAAGAAAAAAGAAAGAAACCCCACCAAACCTATAAACTAAAATAATTTGAGTTACCTTGACAAACCTGCAAACCATGCTAATCTCATAAAAAGAAAAAGAAAAAATTTGATAAAATAATTTTTTAAAAAATCATAACAAAAAAAAAGAAAAGGAAAAAAAAACCACATGTTCAAGCAAAATAAAAAATAAAAAAAATGAGGGGAGACATTGTAGCAATTCACAGTGTTTTATGAGGAAAGCTATGGTGCTTTCTCACATGCTTTAATTTATTTTAATTCCTAGTCCAAATATCTTGTATGAGTTGGGTTGTGGACTTCCACATCCGAACTCCATATACTATCTTGCCTAAAAACATCAACCCTATACATGGTTGTCATTTAGTGTCATACAATTATCAAGATAGGCTTTATTTAACAGAGTCGTTGTACGACTTGCCCATACCTAGCCCACCTAGTCACACTTCTCCATACTAAATGGAGTAACGTTTCTCAATAATGTCAATTATATCAAATGATTATCCCTAAAATAGGACACTGAGTCTTTTCTTATATACCGTTCATCACACGCAACGAGAAAAAAATGAACGAGTACTAGAACTCTAAGAAAAGAATCTTAAAGATAACACAAGAATAACAATAATAATTACAACCTTAATGATGGAGAAGGAGGTTTCTCATTCTTCTATCTGTAAACAATCTTAGTTCACATCATTAGACCTCTCTAACGAGGACCTTAATCATTTATATGCATTATATATCTTTTACCTTATTAAATGTTGTTAACTTAAATATTAGAGGGTCTCTTACTCCAAGTGAGGAACTTGTTTCGCAGGTAACACTAGGGTGTCAAGTCTTGCTAGTTCAATAAAGCTCACTCAATTGTATTAGTGATGGACTCCTATTTTCCAAACTTTCTCTCAAACTTTTCAAGTAATTTCCAAATCTTAATGTTCAAAATCCAAACTTACCAACATAACAGGAGAAGGCACATCAATCTTTAAAGCTTGAGTTGAGAGTTTTTTTAATGGTGGTATATGTGGGAAAAGAATAAAGGCAAGTTATATTCCTTCTTCTATATTATTTTTATTATCTTTTAACTTTTTTTTGGCAAATATTCTAGAAAGATGGACATAAAAAGGATGTTAATTTTCCAACTAAGAATGCTCTATTAGGATTCTTGAATCTCCAAAAACTTCCATCATAAAGGGAAACCTCTTCATAAAGTAAAAGACTAAAGTATGCTTATGACATTGTCTTGGAAAAACCCCCCTAAGCCATTAGACCAACAACATCATCATATCCATCTAATGAAGAAAATTATAATAAGTGATGAAGATTGCCCATCATACAAATATATCTCCATGATCGGTCATGATGAAAAGCTCCATAAATCATCATGACTGATTTGGAAAAACATCTTTATGACTGGTGTCCATATAAATTTATCTTCATGATCCATTATAACAAAAAACTTTATGAATGATATCCATGAATCTCTATGATCAGTCCACAAGAAAGTCTCCATAAATGGTCTTTATATAAATGTATCTCTATGAATAAATGTTTTAAAAAAACCTCTATGAATATCTATAGTTAGTACAAACATAAAATCTCTAAGAGCAATTTTATGAAAACATGTCTCCATGACTAATCTTAGAAAAAGAACTTTATGAGCAATTCCTATGAAAATATAATTTGTTAAGTTATTCTTTTAAAGATTAAGCTATACAAGAACCTCTATGAGTACAAAGTATTCACCATTAAACTGAAGGCTACTTAGCTTTAAAAGAACCTATGTTTAAGCAAGGGGACAAATCAACCTAAAAATGATATATTCCTTAAGGAAAAGGTTACCTTACTTAAACGGGCTCATTTCCTACAAGGAAATCCACAACCTTCATGCTTGGTCTATAGAACAAGCACCATCACATGTAAATTTTCAAGCACCTAATGATTAACCTCGCTCATATATATCACTAACATCTTCATAGACAAGATAATCTTAGCTAATGCTAAGGGACACCACCTTACACCCCATATGTAGGTCATACTATACATATTCATTAATTATCCTATAACATTAGATATAGGCTTATCTTTTTTTTGCTTAGGTCTTAAACCATTTACACGTAAGGAAACTTTAAATTCTCTAATTGGGTCATCAATCCCTAAAAATCATCATTACTAAAAATATAATGCTATGAAACTAAAAACTACCGGTGAACAATAATGTCAATAACAAGATAAATGAGATAAAATAATCCTTAATTGGGCCAATATTTGGTACACATCAATAGAAACTCATATGATCGGGGTTAAAATTATAAAAATTATTTTAGTAACATCATTATTCTCTTTTTACTTAAGGGGTCTTCACTGTTGAGTTTTCTCCAACTATTTCCAAGTCAGATCTCCCCTATACCATAATGCTAGCAACATCGATATTAAATACATGTTTTTGTAACACGATCTTACTCCGTAAGGGTCTCTATGACTATTTCCACCTTATTTGAAGGGTGCTTTTTTTGCTCCAAAAAAGCCTCCACGGTATCCATCTCATATCTTTTCAATAAGGCTCTCTTCACTCCACTAAAGGATCCACCTTTAAATCCACCCCCTTCATGAGATGCTCTCTATGTCTGCCTCTTCTAAAGGCTTCCTCATCCTCGACTTCTCATTCAAATATTCACCTCGAGTAGCTGCACTTGCACACCTCGAATAAACTTTTTCAAATTCTAAAACTTTTTAAAGAGAGAACATTTATGAGAAATCCACGTTCGCCTTTTGAGATAGGTAGAGTTCACTCATCAAGCGTACCAAATTATCATTTAAGATGATTAATATAGAATTAGTCCTCTCATATATGGCTAGGAATTCATTCAAGAAAGTCTTTAAGAGATCTCATTAATAAGTTTTTAGCCCGATCATTATTGGCCTCAACATAGGCCCTATTAACCTCACTTTAGCCTATAACAAGACTTGCTCTACCTCCTTTACTTTTAACTAGCAAGTGAAAATATCTTGGTTAACTTTTTTAATGCTCAACCTACAGACCTCAATTCATATTGCCTAGGTATTTTTTTATTGCAAGACCTTCTCATATAAATTTTAAGAGTTACGAAGTTGGACCTTTAACTATGCATATATATCCTTCCTATCTCAAGAGCTTGAAGATTCTTCTTGGTGACAACAAAGGCCCAAGTCATTTTCTCATACTCGGCCTCTCAATGCTTGGAAATAAGGGATTGAATTTGCAAAGTTTATAATTGTCTCTTTATAAAAAAAAACAAAAAAGTAGTATTTTGAAAAAGAAAAGATGAATAGTATCTATATGAAGCATTACTTGTATAAAGAGCTTTATCCTAAAGCTTTAAGCCTCGGATGATTTGTTATAGGCTCTTAAACATGCTCACCATGAGAATGACATTATATCCCTTCAAAGAAGGGTTAGCTTCCAGTAAGGTCATTAAAACATGTTTTTTTTTTACCTTTCTAGTTCATTATAATGTGAAAAGGTATTCCACTCTAGCCTTTTATGGTTGAGAATATGAAGCAACAATCATTACCTTCATTATAGATGGTTGAGGAGATGTTAGACTTTTTTTTCGAGAAGGTGTCCAAATAGGAACAATTACATCAAAAAGGGGTAGTTAAGTCCCGTTGCACCAATACTAAAGGATAAGCAAAACTTGCCTTCTCTAAATTGAACAAGTGCCTTCATTTCTAAAAAGACAGTTGTTGTATGTTTGCGGCATCGCGACGATTATCCTCTCAAATTAGGATCTTATTCTTTATTAGTAAAAAAAAAAGATAGAGTCGTCACCTAATATTTTGGTAATTAGAAACCCTAACTTGCCTTAGAGTCTAGATAAAGAGACTTATTATGTATAAGAATAATGTATCACCTCTAGCATACCTTAACTAAGATAAAATACATTATTTATTTGTCTGATATAAACTAAAGTGTTGTTATGTTTTCTAACTATTGGTCTATATAATGGTTAAAATCAATCCACCCTAGTAGAGTGAACCATAACCTTAAGGTCAAGCCTAACAATTCTAGAGTCGAAACATGTTTTTGTATTTTTCTTTAAAGAAGAAGATTTTGTCATGGTTATTAAAAGAATGAGTATTAGACCTATATGGATGATGAGAACCAGACTTTGGATCCTATGAGTGGCAGAAATGGGTTTTGACCTTATTTCTTTCAAAAATCTAGTAAATTAAGAATTCTTGTCATTTTTTATAAAAGAAAACATATATTTTTGTTTCTTTTGTATGTAGACCCAATGACTCAATTTATTTGAGTCAAATCTTAATAGATTTAATAAACTTGTTATTAAATCTAAATATACATGCAAATTCTTTTTTTTTTCTCTATTTTTTTATGAAAAATGCTAAAACAAATATTTTTTCACTTATATATACAAAAATTGGTATTTTCTTTTCTATTTTTTTTAACAAACAAACTAGAAAAACATGCTTTTTTCTGCAAGGATAGAATATGTAGAAATATTTTTTTTATAATAGTAGAATATACAAAAAGATTTATGAAAAGACTTGGCCATAATGCACTCCAAATAATTCTTCACATAAATTTGATGTTATTTTATTTGTTTATTTATTATTATTATTATTTTGCTTATTTTTTATGAGAATGTCACTACCAATACAAATAATAAAAAACTGAACTTTCACGATGATAATAATAAAAAATACATCAATTTGATGTTATTTTATTTATTTATTATTATTATTATTATTATTATTTTGCTTATTTTTTATGAGAATGTCACTACCAATACAAATAATAAAAAACTGAACTTTCACGATGATAATAATAAAAAATACATCAATACATGAAATTTCCATGACAAAATTTCATTCGGGTTTAAAATTGACGTGGGAAAACGGCAAAGATTGCTGGCAAAATCTGATTGGACCACGTGTAACGCGTGTGATACACGCGCTGCCTAATAATAACGTTAACATCACGCGCCTAATTAATAACCTGCAGGCAAAGAAACAAAAGGCAGTGAAAGTCAATTGATTTGGGGCTCTTTTCTTTTTCCAAGCTTCTTTCTTTTAGAAGGAATATGGTTTTTCTTCTGGGTGTTTGACCAAGAGAAGCTTTCGCGGGTTGGGGAGGAAGAGAGTTAGGCTGCCATTGGTGGACCGCGGTTGGTTGTGACCGAGAGTGGGAGAGGTTGTAAGGGAGGTTTCTGCTGGATCACGGTTGAGAGGCTGGGAATGATTTTGATTTTTGTTTGGAAGGGGAGAAACAGTTTGATGTGGCTGTCAGGCTGACGGGTCTGTGGTGAGGAAGGAGGAGAAATACTATTGTGGGGTTACCAGTGGTGGCACGACCATGTATGGCGGGAGCTTCTGATGGCCACGGTGAAGGGCTGGAGGTGAAAGTGACAATTTTTACTGGGAGGATGAGAAGGTCTTGGGTTGATGCTGGTGTGGGTTAGTTGTTGGTGGTTTGGGTGAGTATGCTGGATGGTAATTTGTGAGGAAAGGCTGATGGAGGGTGACTGGATGATTCTCCAGTGTTGGGTGTCATTGATATGGAGAAAAATTTGCAGATGATGTTTTGGTTTGGGTTTTCTCGGTTCCCTCTCCAGTGTTCTTCCTGGTGAATGGAAGGCCGGTGGTGGTTGTTGCTATAGGTTGAATCTGGCTGAAGCTTGTGTCTGGGACGGTGAAGGACGGTGAAGGCCACGGGTAAATGGGAGAGGGGTTGGTGTGAAAAGACAATGATGGTGTTTTATTGTTGAGGTGTTCTTGTTTGGGAGACAGGGAAGGTGCCGTGGACAATGGTGAGGGAGGTAGTGTGGTCAATGCCTTCGACATGGGAATGGAACTTATACCATCCCAAAATCTCTTAATCTTATTTTTCTATTATTTGATTGATTGTATCTTTAAATGAATCAATTTATTTTTTCAGATTTAACTATTTATTACAAAATTATTTTTGTTTCTTTTAATCTTAATTTTTAAACCAAATTAATTTATAATTTTAAATTAATTTTTCAATTAATCTTTTAAGTAACTCTTAACTTATTTGTTCCAAAATTATTCTTTAATATTAATTTTTTTTTCATTCTTAACTAAATTAAATTAAATTATTTTATTTAATTTACTTTTCAACTCAAATCTCAATTATACTCTAAAATTTCTCAAACTTTATTTTTTTTCTAAGATTTGGTTTAATTTTAACTCCAAATATATTTTATTATTTTTTAACATAAAAACAATAAAAAAAATCTATAAAATTAACTAAATTTATTGAAAATACATATTGTTTTTTGATTTTTTGATTTTTTCTCAAAATATAAAAACAATGAAGGTAAAAAATTGGATTACAACAAGGCTCGAGTAAAAACTCGAGGTTTTGTTTGAGAAAAAAATTTGTTTTATTTTTAACATTTATTTTGTCAGCATAAATAATAACGAGTAGCTTTATTCGTAATGTCATGATTTTTGTAAAAATGTTTTTTCACATTTTGACAACGTCATTTATTAATTCAAATGACTTGCTTGCTTGATTAGAAGAGATTTTTAAAAGACATGTAATGTAGGCTATGATTTTTGGCTATGAAATAAAGAGATTTGTAGGCTTAAAAAGTGTTTCAAGGTTTTAAAGACTTATAATCATTGTCATAATGTCTTCTTTTTCTTTCATCTTGTTTCTTTGATTTGCCTTTTTTTTGTTTTGTTTTGGTTAGGCATCTTTATTTTGTTTTGACCTTCACTTGGTAATATTTATTATTTCTGTTTGGACATGCCCCCAACATTTTTTTTTCTTGGGCTCTATGAATTTTTCATGGCATCTCTTCAGTTTTTGATATATGAATTTCTGTCTGCCTCCTAGTGTGGGGTGTGATCCTAGTTAAGATTAACTATTGATATTTGAAATTTCTATTTGCTCCTAATGTGGGGTATGATCATAATCAGAGTTTTTACAACGAAAAACTTATTCGGGTTTAAATGGGGACTACAAGGGATATATTTTTAAAATATGAATGGATAGAAAAGATGATCTTTCATCATTCCAAGTGCAAACAGTTGGAACTGATAAATTTTGTATTCATTTAGTGTAATGGTTCGAAACTTTTGCATAAGAATTATGTTTTCTTAAATCATTTACTAGCAAATCAAACTACATGTGATTATGCATATAACTAAAATATGGATCAAGAGCCATGAGATGTGAGCACACTTTTTATTTTTAGTTCAAAATTATTTGGTCACCTTAAAATAAGAATTGCTTGAATGACTTGCTTGCTATTTTACGAAAAGTAATGTTTAAACATTGTTTAAAGCAAATATCAAATTATTTTTGAAATAAAAATGAAAATTCAATTTTCAGAATTAATTTGGCAAAGAGTTTTTTATAATAATCAATTTCATCATAATGTTTTTGAACAGAGCCATGAAATCAATTATGATGATAAATTTTATGAGTATAAAAAGGGTAAGGATAGCATTCTGGTATCTTGCATAACACACCTTAGAGTTTGATCATTTATGGACAATAATAAAAATGCTAAATACTATTTTCATAACAAACATTTCTTCATTTCAATGCAAAGATATACTATGAAAGACACAATCTATTAAAAGATACAATTGAGTTTTTGCAAAACATCTCAACATAAAACAGGTTTTGAAGACTTTGTTTATGAAGCTGTAATGTCACAGCCTCCAAACTAGCACCAACAACAATTTAATACCAACAAGTAGCCAAACCCATTATAGAGAGCAAGAACCTGTAGAGAGAAGTTAGATCTAGAAGAGAAGGAAGGAAACAAACCAAAACTTTGTGTGTGGGTTTCTTTTTTTTACAAGTAACAATTAAAGGCACTGTCATTACAAGAAGATGGAGAAGCTCTCGATCCACTAGAATCCCCTTTTTAATGGTGATGGTGTGTGGTTCCACACGCCGACAGTGGCGATGATGCGTGGAGCACATGTGCCACCACTATTCATGCAATCTTAAAATCTTCTAGTGTGATTTCTGAGTTTCCAGCAACTCCAAATTATTTTCAACCTTAAAAAGGTTCATTTTGTAAATTTTAGATGTTCAATGTGTGTTTAATTTATTGTGAATTTTTAAATTTTGATGGTTTGTAAAGATTGAAGGGTGTGTGAGTAATTAGTGGTATAAAAGTATGGTTTGCATTTTATTTTATGTTGTGTTAAATAAATGGTAAAAACAAAAGAGATAGATAGAAAGGATAAATTTTTTAATCAACTGTTTTAATTGCATATGACCAAGAATCTTAAAAATCCATGTCGCATGAATTTTACAACAAGTTTGTAAAATTCCAAAGGATTTTAGTCTATATTTTAAAAATATTACAAACTTATTTTTGGCAAAGAAATATATAATTCATTTTTAATATAAGGATAAAAAAAACATACAGAAGGGTTAATATCCAAAATATTATTAGGGATAATAATTTATTATTCACTTTTAATATAAGAATTAAAAAACCTATATGGGGTTTGTCATAAGCCAATTTTAGGTTTCCCCTTAAATTTACCTTTTTCTTTTGAAAATAAAAAAATAAAAAATCAGAAAAATAAAAATAATAATAACAAAAAGATTGGCAACATGACAAGAGCAGTTTGAGAAGGGTTTTAACTGTATGAAGGAACCAAGTTGAAATCTTGGATAAATTTAGGAGCTCAATTGCTCCACATTGTACCCGTGATTGAAAGATAATACAAATTCAAGGTTAAATAAAATGATTATCAGAGAAATTTGCATAAAAAATAAGTCTTAGGACTTAATTAAGTTTTCAATAGATTAATTTGATTTAATCATGAGTTCAATTAATGGTTTAATTAAATTTTAGAATTAATTTGGTCAAATTAAAAGAATTAAATAAGTGCAAGGATGTAATTAAGCTTTTAATGAGTTAAATTAATTTTATTAGAGACTTAATTGGTAAAACAATTAAGTTTGGAAACTTAATTTGAGCTTAATTAAGAAGATTAAAATTTGAAAGGACCAAATTTATTTTTTCCAAACTCAATTAGGTGAAATCAATGTTAAAATTGCAAGAAAATCAAAGTAAGGGGGTCAATTAAGGTCCAAATTGAAGAAATTCAAGACCAAAGACCTTTTTGCAAAAGGAGTGTGAATTTGGGGACCCAATTAAGTGAAATCAAGGATGAAATTGAAGAAATTAAAAGTTTGAATGTCAATTAAGGACAAAATAAAAAATTAGAAATAACTTTGAAGCTGAGTTTTAACTAAATGAATAATGATAATGAAAAATCATTTAACATGTTCAAATGAAGGAAACCAAAGCTTATTGATCCTAAATGCATTCGTTTGAAATGAGAAAAGACCATATTTGATAATCCT
>Ga0325414_1001528_pt1 | contig 22525 bp, 10 predicted proteins | sample PopdelMetagenome_8_FD_206183 | JGI IMG/M metagenome (GOLD analysis project Ga0325414, IMG submission 206183) | Populus deltoides microbial communities from Bellville, Georgia, United States - Leaf-PdKOR-R3 | ecosystem: Host-associated > Plants > Phyllosphere > Phylloplane/Leaf | place: USA... | reverse complement strand
CTTATGAAATATTTCTTAACTTTTCAATATAGGATAACAATATTTATATCCTATATCCATATGAAATGTTTCTAAGATGCACGCACGTGCGTGCATGTGTGTATATATATGCACACGCGCGTGTGGAATATTTCTTAATTTTTTTATGTGAGATAACTATATATAGTCTACATCCAAATACAATATTTTTTAATTTTTTCATGTAAAATATACAAACTTTAATTTTTTTAAAGTTAACATGAATTAATCTGTTTGAACCAATACCTAGATTTTTGACCGAATTAATCACGGCCCAGGTTTAATAACTACTGGTGAGCAAAAAAACTGAAAAATTGATTAAACAGAGAAAACCAGAAAAAATAACCGAAAAAACTAAACTGTGAAAAAAAACCTATTAGAATATTTTTAAAAAAATCAACCGGTTCGGTTTTGGTTTTATAAGTCTGAAACCGAAAAAACGAACAGAAATTAATAACCGAGCCAAACCGAAACCAAATCCATTAGAAATTACAAAAAAAAAACCCTCAAAAAACAATATAGTTTTTGCTTTTTAATATAAAATAACCAAACTGAACCAATTGATAAATTTATTTTTATTTGTCGTCATGCACGAGAGAGAGCGAGAGCTACTTTATTTGAATTGATTTATTATTATTATTATTATTATTTTAAAGGGCTTAAATTGAAAATTAAATGAGAGAAAAGAAATGACAATATATATGTGCTCCCATGCGCGTGTGTATTTAAACGTAAATTAACTAATTTGAAGGGTTTTTTTTGAAATTTTTAGATACTTCTGATTAAAAAGAAAAAACATTAGTTTGGTTCTAAGTTTTAAAAACAAAAAAAAAATTAACCTAAATCGAACTGAACTAAATTTAGGAATACACAACCCATTATAAATTAAAGGTTTGTTAATTAAGATTAAACCCGAGAGAGAGCGCATGCGAGCTGCTTCCTTGTACTTGAGAATTGATTAATTTTTTTTAAAAGGACTTAAATTGAGAATTAAAAGAGGGAAAAGAAATGATAATATACATGCATGTGCGCGCACGCGCATGCACGTAAAATAAGAAGAGAAATTATCATTTAATTTTATAATATGTCTATGTAGTTTAATGATATTTTTTAATGAGATTAGTAAATTAATTGAATTATTTAGAATATCTGTATAAACTGCTAAAATTAACTGAATTATTTTTGAAGAGTTTGGAAAATTTTGATTAAAATATTTAAAAAATCAGTTCCATTCTAATATAGCATACAGTGGCGGAAGTAGATAGTAAAATTAAGAGGGGCCAAGATTTTAATTGCTTTACTACTTAAGCTAAAATTATAAATATCATTAAGGGAGGGGCTGGAAAAAAAATTCCTTGCAGGGGCCGAGGCCCTTGCCAGCCCCCTGGCTCCGCCCCTGATAGCATAGGAAAATTACATAAGACTTCCCACTATATTTTCCTGGGGCTTTTGCTCATTGTTCTCGTAATCTTTCAATTTTTTCACAGACCCACTTACCCACTTTCTGCCATGGAAGGAGGTGTTCACTCCAACGAATGACACAAAGCCGTAAAAAAAAAAAAACAAATAGAGTTTATGTTGTTTTTGCATTTATTAGATATGTGTGCGTTTGTTGCATCGCGGGTTGAAATAATATTTTTATTAAAAAAATATTAGGACAAGTTATTGTGTTTTAAAAAAGTAAAAAAAAAATTACTAGGGTATGGACCTAATGACTGGGATATGGACCTCATTGAGCAAAAAAATGCTAGTATAATTAATTACATAATAAAAAAATAGAAAACAATAACATATAAACCAACTCAAATAAAAAAAATCATGACAACCTAAAAAAAATAATAATGAAGCTAAGATTCCAACTAATCAAATATAAAAGAACGAAACTAAAAAAAAAACATGGGCCAATTTGAGCGAGCATGCCAAATATACAAGCCAAATCATGATACCAGAATAAGCCAATAGAAACCAAGCAAACAAAGCCAATGTCTAATTCCAAACAAATACAACGTAGTATGATGGAATTTAAAAGAAGATTAATAAAGAAAAAAGACCTAAAGCTATGAGCGAGACATCATTATTGAAAGTTTGTCTGTATCCCTCTAAAGAATCTTAAAGCTCCATCAAAAGTTTGTCTTTTTATTATCTATTTCTTTTTTCCATATGACAAGGGTGGTTTTCACAAAGATATTGCATTAGCTTATCAAAGACACAAACCACCTAAAAAACATCAAATGGTTATGATGGGAGCCCATTATGCTTTATCTTATTCATGAGAGAGAAAGGGAAGAAAGTACTCTTATAAAAGGTGGGCGACTGTACCAATAGTTGTTGGTTGACATGTTCATCAATGTCTAAGAAATCTTCTTGATTTTATTCATGCAAATCAGGAAAATCTTAGAAGTGAACATTACAAAGGGATATAAGATGATTTTCTTAGAGATGATGTTAAGGGGTCAACGATAAGGAAGATTATACTTCCATCTTTTTTTTATTGGAAGTCTACAATACATGATTAATAATTACTAGGATGCCATGATGATATGTAGATGTTATGGCAATCCAGACCTCTTTATTACATTCACCTGCACTGTTGGTTGGCCTAAAATCCATCAAGGAATTAAGAAAACAAGAAACTATTAACCTAAGAATAAACCTGACATCATCACAAGAGTTTTGCGCTAAACAATTATTGATATGATGTCATTCATCAAATCCAGAAAGCCATTTGGACGAATGATTACTGGTATTTATATTTCATGTCTTATCTCTTTCTGTGTGTGTGTGTGTGTTTATTTGCATTTTATATATATAAATGTTTGCGTTGTAGAGTTCCAGAAAAGAGGTTTCCCACACACTAATTTCTTAGTTTGGCTAGCTCCAGAGTTTAAATGTCATTCAGCTGATGTTGATTCTATTGTTTCAGCTAAAATACTTGACAAGAATCAAGATCCTATTTGCTATGATAGAGTTTTAAGATTTATGATGCATGGCCCAAGTGGTGGTGCAAACCCAAAGGCTCAATGTATGGAGAAAAATAAATGTTTTAAATGATTTTGAAAAAAATAAGGATGCAAGTGTGTTTGATGAAAACAAATTTGTTTATTACAAACAATAAAAGCAAATTAGGACCCTCATTATAAAAGGCAACAATGATCTCTCAAATTGTCATGTTCTCCCACACAATAGAGATCTTTTACTCTATTACAATGCTCACATTAATGTTAAGATTTGTTGTCAACTCATGCTTATCAAGTATCTCTTTAAAAATATTAGCAAAGGAGTTGATCGATGCATGATGGTTATGCAGAAGAAGAGTAATTAAGAAATGCATGTTTATCTCAATGGTAGATTCATTTGTTTATATAAGGTGGTATGACGTCTATTATAATTTCCAATCCATTCAAGGACCCCACATGTTGAAGGGCTTTAAGTCTACTTGCCATTGCAGCATCATGTTGTTTTTCCAGGTAATGAATCCCTCCCAAGTATATCTCTTTTATGCTACGATGTTCTTTTTAAAGCTTAAACATCTATACATCTTCTCGATGCTTAAAAAAAATTAAACTATGATTGCTTTCAGGCCACCATAAATTTTTCTTTTGTATTTAAGCCAATCAGGTTCATTTAAAATTCTAATCATATATATTTAAATAATTTTCCTCTTCTCATACTGATTAGTATTTAAAAGTGCATTCTCACTAAAGATTTATATCATCATATATCACTTAAAGTATTATTAAATTCCCTAACTTAAGCATATTTTATAATAACAAGTCTGATAATATAAGATAGCTTTAATTTATGGTAAATGCTCATTTTAAATGCATGCCTATCACATAAATCAAAGGATTGATTGATGAGTTTAAGTACTGAAATTGAGAAGATAAAGAGAGGGTTAAGCTTAGAAAAGAGATGTTGGTTCAATCCACACTGGAACACTGTTCAGTCATTGGGTCATATCTGGAGCTGTAGATCTTGGATTTTAATTTGGTTTATATGGCTAGAAAGCTAAGACATAGGCCTAAAACATTCATGGAAGTCCAAGACTTAATTCTGTTGTCTGGAAGTCCAAATCTTAGCAACAACGGAGAAGTCGGAATTTATCCTGCAGCCTAGACACTGTTCAGTATTCAGCCCATATCTCGAGTTCTAGAAGTTCAAATGTACTGATTCTTTTTTTGTTAGAAAGCTGAGACAATTGCCTAGAACTTTTATGGGATAATCTATTCAAATTCTGACATTAGCAATGATGTTTTGTTCAGACAAGAAGATAAAGATTTGGCCACCCACTCAACAATTAGTCATCAAATCATTAGTTTCAAATTTTGGCCTATAAAAGGAGGCATTTGCCATGCATATAGACATCCTGGTTTTTAGATCAAGATCATGTTCTTACTCTCTCTTTATATTTGCAATGCTTAAATTTTGTTTATATTAATCTCTTATTTATGCTTTTCATTTTCTTTCCTTTACTTAGTTAATTTATATCTTATTTATGTTCTTATCTTGTTTATTTATGTTTCTCTCTTTCATTATGTTTAGCTAACTTTATTATGTCAAAGTGAAAAGGTTACACTAATGGTGTAAGAATAAGTATAGTATAAACTCAACATGGACTTTAATGTTTAATACTAACATGTTTTGTATTTGTTATCTTGTTCACTTTTAATACTTTGCTTGTTAAATGGTTAATCTAGATTTATGTTGTATAATCCTTGGTACAATAAATACTTGGCACTTTCATAACCCAATCGTATGGTATAACCGACACTTGTGCCATGAAAGGAACTTGATTTGTTGTTAATATAAGTTATAATCATGAATACATGACAACATTTACAAGTATTAGCATTATTCAAGTAAGATAACTAATGTAATCATGTTAACAATTTATAATCCGATTGGAACCTTCTTTGTGTATGGTTTTCAGTTGAGTAATAAAAAGAGTTTATACTATACTTGTTTGAAATACCATTAGTGGATTCTCTAACCTTGACCTTTATTTATCCTTATTTAATCCTTATATCAATATCACATCCCAAAACTCTCTTCAACTCCTTTTATGTTATTATTTATTTTTTTATTTATAGTTTATACAGTTAACCTCCCAGTGGTTCGACCCCGGTGTTGCTGGGTTATTTATTACTTCGACACTCCTACACTTGGAAGAAGACATCAACTCTTTGGTCGTGTTACATACAATACTTATCTTGTTTTTTTTATTCCATTTAAACTTCTAATTTTACTATTAAATGATTTTTTTTTGTTTTTACCTTTTTTTATTATGCAGGATAATGACTGTTCCTTTACAAAGCATAAAAAATATATATTTTGTACCCCTTAATCCAAGCTTGGGTGTGCTGTGTTTGGATCCCAAAACATAATGGCCAAACAACTAGCTTTAATTATCTTTTTGTTGATCAAGAGGTTTGGATCACATTTATCAATAAGACTTTTATTGATGTCTTATTCAAGTTCTTGCCCATGCTTATATTTGCAAAAGATATCACATCTTCAAAAAAAACAATAAACATGCCAAGCTCTTAGCCTTTTTTACTATTGCATCCATGAAAAAAATCCAAGATTAGCTTCACTTTTTAATATGTAAACACAAATATTTTGATATTTTGAGCAGTCTTATTTATTGGCATTTGAATTGTTAAAGAATGTTGCTATAACTTTTTATTTTTATTTTTGACATTTATTCCATATATTACTAGCTTTGTTTTTTAAATAAAAAAATTATTGCACTTCTTTTGCTTGCCACCTTATACATTAATCGAACTTAAAAAATACCTGAATCTTTTCTCTGCAAGCCTACAAATATTTATTGGCATTCCATTTATGTGTTATATATATGGATTATAAGAATGCAATATCCTTTATCCTATAATTTTTGCAGCATGTTAAGTTTTGACAACATGTTAACCTTTAATTTATTACAAAACCTTTGAATAAAATATTAACATGTATTATTTTACATCAAGCCTTCATTTTCTCAACCTACTCTTTTCTTGATCTTATGATATTGTGTTTATTACAATTTAAGTTAAATGAGTCTAGCTTTAAAAATACAATGTTACATGAAAAGAAAATACCATGAATTTGCCATGTCCAAGATTGTTTTTATAGCAGTCTCTTATGTTGCAAATTCCTTTCTTGCCAATATGTATTAACAACCATTGTTGCTTTTCATTTTCTTGAACAAAGGCAATGCAATACAAGGGTCAACCAAGGTTAGGGACACTGCACATTTTGCTTCAATCATCACTAAGAGTGACAATTTAAAAATTAAAGGATTTTACACTTTTGAGAATTGCAACATGTTGTGAACCATGAAACTATTATTTACCTTAAGTCTGACACCAAGGTCACTCGACTTGTTTCTCTCCCATTTCCCATTCCATGATACTACTTTAATTTCACTGATTCCACATATTTCTTTACCAAAGAAAAATGATCATAACTTCTTACAAGTATTCTTCAATGTTACCTTATGTAATCCATTATATCGAGCAAGATTTCATTCTTTTTGTTCATACACTTGTTCAATAAATTTTATAGATGTTCTTTGGAGGCTGAAAGCAATACAACCAATTGAGAAGGTTTTGGTTTGAGGCCAGACACTTGAGGATATAAGAGAGACTTCATCCTCAAAATATACATTTGTTATTGGATTTATATTTGTTATTGTAATCAACTTCTCTTAGCATCAATCTAACATATTATTGCTTACTTTAGAGGTGAGGAACTTTGTATCAATCTATGGGACAACATCGCTTGGAGCTTTGATGAGGCTTATTTGACGATACAAGATCCTTCAATTATCGTTACTTTTGCTAGGTTTCGTGTCACACAGTTTAAGGGTATGCTTGATTACTTATAGAAAGATACCATAATGCAACATCTTTATTTTTTTGGCTTTTGATTTAGATTTTCTTTAGCTTTCTATATAAAACATACACTAATTGCTTTATACTTATCTTCTACGTTCTTAATAGGTTTTATAAACCTAATTGGCATAACAACTTTCCTTTGGTATTTTAAACCAGACATACCAGAGTTGTTGGCATACAAACATTAGTAAACTTTCTTATTTTTTCATCTTATACATTCATTCAGGTTCCATTCCATCATTAATGTTTTGAACAATGCTCATAATCTTTTTCTTTGTGCAACTACGGTCAAATGTCTATTAAGCTACCTCAGCTCCGCTCCCTTTATCCTCATGTATTGTTCTATCATTAGAAGCTCAAATCAATGAGAATCAAAGAACAATAAGAAAGACCCTTCATATAGACCTATTCGAGCATAAGGTATGTTTTATCTTTCTCATTAGAGATAACATAAAATTGCTTCCCTAAGTTGTTTTATGTGAATCACATTAATGGCATCAAGTTGTCACTATTTATAAGAAAGATCCTTCATATAGACCTATTCGAGCATAAGGTTTGTTTTATCTTTCTCGTTAGAGATAACATAAAATTGCTCCTCTAAGTTGTTTTATGTGAATCACATTAATGGCATCAAGTTGTCACTATTTCTCATCATTTAGATCCTTTATATGCTTTATAATTAAAGCATCTTTAATATTTATTTATTTTTTCCATAATTGTATTGTTACCAAACCCTTTTTTATTGTCTGCTCAATATAGTCTTGTATACGGCATACATGTTAATTTGTTTACCTCATGTTATTGAATTCATTGCTTGAAAAAAAAAAGATTTAACTTTCTGGTGATTTAGATATAGTACACTATTGGCTTTTTGGCCTTTTTTTTCCAAGCTACTTCTTTATGTTGTTTCTTTTTTTTTTTTCCGGTTAAGACATACTTTACTTCGGCTTAGATTTTTTGTTGGCTTACCATTAATTCAAATATATCATTTTCTTTTGTCGTTCATATGATTTGCTCATAATTTTTCTCAACATTGTTATGATTTCTCATAAAATCACTTACATCAATCTACATCACAAAGTTTGATTTTGTTTATTTTTCCAATTAGGTATGACCTCTTTTTTTTCTTGACACATATAGAATGAAAGATTTACATGTAAAGCTTTCATAATGGACCATAAAGATAGTGGTGCTAGAGGTGCCTAGATAGCAATAAACCACTCTCTGGACTCCTTAATAATCTATAGTGCATCGAGCACGACTATCTAAGCTCCACATTGATTTTATGGTTTGGCTATTATACATACAGAGCCAATCTTACATCTTAACAAATTAGATGCAGTCTATTTCATCCAACTTTTATTCCTATTATTTATTAAAAGACTCCTTGCTTTACTTTAGGTTCAGGGTTAATTACATCGTCAACGATGGTCAAGATATTACAAACTTTTTTCTCTTTAGCAAGCTAGCTGAGTATTTTTTTTAATGTTTCAGCTTATCATTTGGTGTATGACAAAAATTTCACTAACCCATTTGTTGTTCAACCTCAAATGCTTGAGAAAATGAACAAAACAAGAATTTTTCAACTTCAATTTAAAGCCTATAAATCTGCCCTCAACAAATACAAGATATATATTTGCAACATTTTCAACGACATTTCATCTAAACCATCCATCAACTTGACTAGCCCTACTGAGGTTGTTCACTCAACATGTCTATCAATTATAAAGACTGAAGGTTTTACATTTGTCACCCCTCTAACACCTACTCTTGCAACTCCATTCATTATCACACAACATCATATTGTATCTTTTTTACCCTCCCAACAACATACCATTGAATCAAAATGGAAGCCTGAAGACAGCTTCCCTTCATGATCAAAGAGGATATTGATCTTCACTGATGAAGATCCATAATATAGATTTGTGTCTTTGCTTGCACAAAGTCCAACCATGCATTATTTATAGCCATGGTTTGCATTGCTCACTTTATTTTCATTTTGAATTTCTAATCCTAAGGTGTGGTGCTTTAGCCATCTCATTATTTTTGTATTGCATTTTGAGATGATAAACTATCCAAACCTATTATTTGTTTTGCTTCATCTTCATTACTTACACCATTATAGGCTACACCATTTACTCGTAAATATCTAGTTTAGACTTTTATTCTTATTCTTTTTCATAGTGCAATCATAATATGTAGTCTTTTAATATGAATTAAACAACCATCTTTCTCAGTCAAAGACCATCATAGAGGAAATGATAATATTAGAAGACCATATCTATGAATATATTGACACTCTTACAGGAAAATTTGCAAAGAAACATTTCTTGATTTCATCCCCTAAAGAGGTTTGCACCCACAACCTCATCCATTTCTCACTATTTCTCCCACTTCTCTCTACTTAGCAAAACCTGTTTTGATCTCATTAACCTTACTAAACCATTTAATCATAAGGAGTTAAATGAATCTAACATCATTCTCATTCTCTACTTATTTTTCTATTTTCATAGAGTTAGATATCCAACAACAATTGCATCTATTTTTTTTTTATCCTTTATAAATCTTTATTGTTTCTAACTTGGACATTTTGCCAAACATAAACAACCCTTCCCTATCACTCTAAATCTAAGTTTTAGAGGTTGCATCTTTTTTATTTATTCATTTGCATGTAATTAACAAATCATGTGCTTAGCTTTGTTTGCTCCCTCATTTTGATGCCTGCACCATTTTTACACTTTAAGACTCCTATTTTACATCTCCCATTAAACAACCATATGATTTTCTTTGTGCTTTTTAGAATTCAAAAAACACACTCTTTGCATTCAGATAGCCCATCATGTGTCTAACTATATTTTGTTTTAGAAAATTAATTGCTTTCCTCTGTTTTTTTATTTTCCATTGCATAAAATAAAATAAAATCATTGCCTCTTTCTCCATTGCATGTTTTCTCTTATTCTAATAATATCACTCCCTTTTATTTGTAATTTACACTTACACCTTTCTCTTAATGCAGGAAGTTTAGCATTCGGTTGATCGGTGTATAAGTATATCACAAGTTCATTGGATGTCTTCCTCATCAATTCCTCCTTTTTTATTGCACAACCTACCTTTCATTACCGCCCACTTATTCTATATGTATAAGACCTACATGTGTTACTCTAGAAAAAAAAATTTTGTTTAGCTTTAGCTACTCAATGAAACCACCTTTGGCTTGCCAATTTTTTTTTCCAATCAAATGTTTACCCATAGTAATTACAATTAAATTTTGTTTAAAATGCTTGTAGTGTCACATAGACATCAAAGCTAGTATAAAGTTATACCATGTGAGGAACGTGACAGTCACATTTTATCACTTTACACCATTTTTGTGGTTTTTCTTTTCTTTTTTGATAAATGTTTCTTTCGTTTTCCTTTCTTTACTGTTTGGTAAGAGTTTTAAAAGATATTATTTCCTGTATTTTGACATGATGTCAATGAAACCATTGATCTATTTTTTTTAACATTGTTTTAAAATAATTATACAAAAAGCTAAAAGAACTATTCCTCATAATGATACTTCAATATTCATATGAATAGTGAAAGCACCTCCCTTATTTTTTTTACTTTGATTTTTTCTTAATTTAATCTTTCAATATTTGATAGATTTTAAATTAGTTTTGATTTTTTATTAGATTATCATAGTCTCAAGAAAATGTCTTAGTATATGATTAATTCTCAATTTTAAAAAGGAATAAGTTATTATTCCTAGTTGAGTCCATGACTCAGATTGCGAGTTTGACTTATTAAGTTGGGTTTGACTAGGAATTAATCTTCATAGTTGGTTTTTGTTTGCTTTTTATAGGGTTATCACTATCTCAAATAAATATCCCGGGCATGAGGACGATGCTTAAGTTTACAGATTCTTTCTTTTATTATATAATTAAGTAAAAAACAATTTTTAAAAAACATAGTTATTAAATCTAGTAAAGTTCATGATTTAGATCGTGAGTTTGACCGGATAATCCATGAAGTTAGGTTAATGCAATATGTATTTGTCGCAATAGTTTTTTTTAAAATGTCATCTTGCCTTTGGACTCACCAAGTTGACAAGGCCATATCAGGCCAACTCTCATACGATTTACTTTGAAACCCGAGCTTAGAAAAATATCAGGCTAGAAGCTTTCAAGGTTAACTTATGGGGCCATGCTTAATGATAATGCCAAAGAATTTCCTGCAACCTGAATATTTTTTTAAAATTTAAAATCTTTATTTGCAACTTAAAATAATATATTAATACTTAACACCACATCTCATAAAAAAAAAAAGAAGAATATATTAATACTTAACAACACACATCAGATCTCTTTGATTTTTCTTTCTTTGAATACATTGTTTAGTTTGGTCGGAACTAGTTTCTCTAATTGCATTTGTTTAACTTCTAAATTAAGTTAACGTTGACATGTAGCTAAAGAAAAGAGAGATAACTTAGATGTTGGTTATCTAATTTTGTGGCTTTTCAGAAACAGAGTAATAATGTTAAGAAAATCACGTAAGATAAATATTCTTGATAATTTCCTAATTGATAAAAGGAAGAAATCAAGGAATTGAACAAATCAAGACAATTAAAAAAATATTTATATCATATAATCAAAAGAGATGATCAAACATTTATTGATTAGAAAATAGTTAAGAATATTTGTGTTATATTATTTTCTTAAGAAATACTCTTTTTGTTTTTTGAAAAAATGGAATTAGAAAAAGAAATATTAAGATTATATGTTCTAATGCAATATCTCTCCATCTAGATAGTTGAAAAACTAGTTTTTAAATTTTATATAGAGTTTGAAGTTTGAAAATACATTATAGAGGTTCTCGATAATTTTTCAATATAAGTTTTTCATAGATTTTCAAATGAGGAAAAAAACATGAACAACATATTTTTTGTTTTTTTTATATACAAGCACTTTTATCAATGTAAAATATTAAATTTATTTTTTACATTTAGTAGTGTCATAAATTTAATTTTTATTATAAATATAATATAATCCTTTTGAGTTAACAGCATTACTTTTTTTTGTTAATTCTAAATCTGAATGAAATAAAACTAATATTATATAATTAGATTATAAAAAATATAAAGTATTAAAAAAAGTATTAGATGACGCGTCGTTTACCACTATACATGACATATTATTTGCTTGTTAAAATCTATCTACCTCAGGTGGTTGAAAAGTCGAGCTTCTTACTTTTCTTACTTTTAAGTGTAAAAAGATCTATTTTCATTCAATTTGTTTTTTTTTTAACTGAAGACAACATGAGCATCTCAATAAAACCATTTAATTAGTTAAAAAATTAAAAATTAATTGGAATGCAAAAACATTCCCAAACTCTAATTTATTTTTTTCATCAAGATAAAGAGAAAAAAAAACCTAAATGAAACTTTCCTTATAAAAAAACCCATTGACAACAAGAATGACTAGTTTCGTCACTAAAAATGATTATATGCTAACTTTTTCTCTGCTTCATCTTTTTTTAGTGATTCTCTCTCTTCTTTTAAACTCAAAAATTAAAATGCGAGCAAAGTAAAGTTTTGGACCAAATTATTTAATTATCAAACTAAAATGACAAAAAAGGAAATTGGACAAAATTCTAATGAAAAACTAAGTGAAATAGAAATAACACTAATATTATATAATTAGATTATAAAAAATATTAAATATTAAAACAATTATTAGACGATATGTCGTTTGCCAATACAAGTGACACATCATTCGCCGGTCAAAATCTGTCTACTTTAAGTGGTTGAAAAGTCAGACTTCTTACTTTTAGGTATAAAAATATCTATTTTCACTCTTTTTTTTTTATTGAAAATAACCTAAAGACCTCAATAAAAACCATTTAAATTAGCATTTAATTGGTTAAAAAATAAAAAATTAATTGGAATGCAAAAACATTCCCAATTCTAATTTTTTTTTTCATTAAGATAAAGAAAAACAAATACCTAAATGGAACTTCCCTTGAAAAAGAACCCATTGACATCAAGAACGACTAGTTTCGTCACTAAAAATGATCGTTTGCTAATAATTTTCTTTCTGCTTCATCTTTTTTAAATAACTCCTTTTCTTCTCTCAAAATCAAGAACTAAAATGCGAGCAAAATAATTTTTTGGACTAAATTGTTTAATTGTCAAAATAAAATAACAAAAAAGTAAATTCGATAAAATTCTATGGAAAAACTAAGCAAAAAGAAAATAACAGTAATAATTTTTTTTTAAAAAGGGCTCCTATTTTTTTTCTCTATTTTTATTTTGGTTCCTTTATTTTCAACCTTTTTCAAATAATAAATTATATTTCTGTTTTATATCGAGCATTAACACAATATTCAAATGTTTTTTAAGATAAATATAACTACATAAAAATATAAATTAAAATAAATTATAAATCTCAATCCCAATTAATACAATATTATAGAATAAAATTTAAAAAAAATTCATCAAAGATAAAAAAAAAACCACATATGGCATAAAATTTTTTTAATATAATAAAATGACTTTTATTTTTTCTTTGATTTTAATTTTGTTTCTGTCATTTTTAATTTTTTATAAACAATAAAATATAATTTCTTTCATGAATTGAAGTAATATCAAGATGTTATTTTTGATACTTTGATAATCATTAAAAAATAATAAATCATTAACTTTTTTCCGGATCTATACAATTTGGATTAATGAAATTAAAAAAAAAATAATGTAAAGAAATCAAAATTAAAAAAATAAAATAATAATGCATGTGTATACAGGAAGAGTTTTTTTTCTTTTTTTGCAAATAGTTATAGATTTTGTTAATTAATAAAGTTACCCTAGCAATTCACAGTGACGGGCACGACCAGTTTGACGCTGCCAGATGAATAAAGCAAGAAAGTCAGAAATGGTCACATCAATGACCCACAAAAGAAGCCTTGTTTTTATCCAAATAAACGGTGGGTGATGAGGCTGTGAGCACTGCATGGTCACAGCTAGAAGGTGACACAATGGGTCCTGAGCGGCTGAGCCTCTGTCCCATTGCATTTTTGAATTGAAAGCTGTAAACCGGATTGGAGCAGTATTTAAGTTGAAAGGAAAAACAAATAGATATAAATTAGATTGCAGAGTGGCACAGTGACAGTGTACTGTGTGAAGTGACTGCATGGGCAGATGTTCCGCCCGCGTCAAATCTATCTAACACCCTTTGGACGGTAAAAATAAAAATAAGAGAGCTAACCCTTTTGGTTATTGACCAGCCTCACCCTCTTAGATTCAACCGTCATTGAAGAGAGGGATCATAAAGTTTGCTGATAATATCTTCTGGGTATTTTTTTGCTGGCTACTGAGGAAACGTACGTATATACTAGTAATTATTTTGTTAGTCGCTGAAAAGGGGTTTGGTAGCAGTGAATCTGGGTTTTTCTCTTTTCTCAAGGGGATGGTGCTCTTTTAAAGAGAAAAAATAAAGTAAGTAAAACAAGAGAAGGGAGGGAGATGAGAGATATGGAAGCTAAAGACGGGGTCTTTCTCATGTACACAGATCCCTATGGAATGCTAGGGTGCTCCCCGGCATTGCTTGCTAGAGTTCATTCCTTTTGTTTAGTTTAAAGAGACCAATTTTGTTCTCTCTTAGAGAGCAAGAGAAGGTTTTTTTTTTTTTTTTTTGCTAGTGTGTGTGAGTGGATAGAGTGAAGAGCTTTGGGTCAGGAAAAAGAAAGTTATCTTGCAATGAGTTCTGGCTGCTAGAGAACAAAAAACCAAGCTTTCACATGGAAGGAGGCAAGAGATTTTGGTATGATTAGTTTATTTCTTTGCCAATGATTGAGTTGCCTTGCAACAAGTGAGAGACACTTCTAGGGAACCTCTGGAAGTAAGAAAAGGAAGAGAGAGAGAGAGAGAGAGAGAGAGAGAGAGGTAGAGTGAAAGAAATTGAAGATGAAATCTATGAGTAATAATAACAATGGAAGTAATAATAACTGGTTAGGCTTCTCTCTCTCGCCCCATATGAAAATGGAGGCCGCTTCTGACCCCCAACATCATCATCAGTACCATCATGAAACCCAAACCCAAACTCATGCTCCTACTGCTGATTCTGTTTCTGCTGCCGTTCCAACAAGTTTCTATCTTTCTACTTCTCTCTTCAACAGTTCTGGAATCTGTTATGGAGTTGGAGAAAATGGTGGCTTTCACTCTCCTCTGTCTGTTATGCCCCTCAAGTCTGACGGCTCTCTTTGTATCATGGAAGCTCTCACTAGATCACAGCCTGAAGGTTTACTTCCTGCTTAGTTCCCGATGTTTTGTCTTTTTTTTTCCCTTTAGTTTGAAAACCTGCTTTAAAGCATATTCTTTTGTGTTTCAAGGAATGGCGTCGAGTCCATCACCAAAACTGGAGGACTTCCTAGGTGGTGCAACCATGGAAAGTCATCAGTACAGTAGCCATGAAAGGGAAGCCATGGCCTTAAGTCCAGACAGCATATATTACCAGCAAAGCTCAGAGCCAGAAACTAATAGACAACATTCTCTCAACCTTTATGAACCATATAGGCAGCAAGACCAACAGTTTTCAGTTCAAACCCACCCATATTATTCTGGAATAGCATGCCAAGGATTGTATCAGGCTCCACTGGAGGGAGAAACCAAGGGTACTCAGCTTGCAGATTGTAATTCACCTATTCCTCTAATGGGAGACGATGAGCTGCCTTGCTTGAAAAACTGGGCTGCTAGACACTATTCCTCGCAAAATGCACTGGAGCAGCAGATTAATAGTGGCATGGTTAATGATGGGGGGGCTTCTTGTTCTGCTAGTGCTGTAGGTTGTGGGGATTTACAGTCTCTCAGCTTGTCTATGAGCCCTGGTTCGCAGTCAAGCTGCATTACAGCTCCAAGGCAGATCTCACCTGCTGGCACTGAATGTGTGGCCATAGAAACAAAGAAGAGAGGCCCTGTAAAAGTGGGTCAAAAACAGCCTGTTCATAGGAAGTCTATTGACACATTTGGCCAAAGAACATCACAGTATAGAGGTGTTACAAGGTTTGCCGGAACTGTTACTTTAACACTACTTTTTTGTTTTTGTTTTTGTATTTTTTTATAATGAATTGTTGGAATAGTTTTGTTCTTGCCTATTTTCGTTTGGATGTTTGCATTCACCCGTACATTTCTTGTTCAGTTATCACTGCTACTTTGAATTATTTCTTGTACTATATATTCTATTCTATTTTGGTTTGTGCTTTCCTTAAACTTTTTTCTCCTTTATGTGTCCCTGTAACCATTTTGAAATAACCCCCGCCAGACACAGATGGACTGGTAGATATGAAGCCCATCTCTGGGACAATAGTTGTAAGAAGGAAGGCCAGACCAGGAAAGGAAGGCAAGGTTGGTTAAGCAAAGTTACTACTGTTTTCAATTTTTGTTTGGAGGTGTTGCTTTTTTTTTTTTACTGTGATTCTTGGTCCCTTTGTCTTCATGACCTGACTTGTGCAATTTAATTCTTATTTGGCTCCACATACTTCTTGGAATGATGCAATTCAGTTTATCTGGGTAAGCCTTCTCTTAAACACTAATGATGATTATGCTAGAAAGCCTTGCTGTTCATTTTTAACATTATTTCCATTTCATCGATCGCATATAGGGGGTTATGATATGGAAGAGAAAGCTGCAAGGTCTTATGATCTTGCTGCCCTTAAGTACTGGGGACCTTCAACTCATATAAATTTTCCGGTAATATTTAATCCTGTTTGTTTGAGACCATGTCAATTTGATTGTTTTATAGCCACCAAGATCATGCTTTTACCTTTTCTTTTCCAGTTAGAAAATTACCAGGAAGAACTTGAAGAAATGAAAAACATGGGCCGCCAGGAATATGTTGCACATTTACGGAGGTAAGGCAATGACTTGCCCTTGAAATGGTTCCTGAGTTCCTAGTTTACGAGGGAGCTAACATTTCTTCTCCTTTGCTTTACAGAAAAAGTAGTGGGTTTTCTAGGGGGGCCTCAATCTACAGAGGAGTAACAAGGTTTTTATTCTTCTTAACTTGTAACTACCAGCCAATTTTATTGCAAAAAGTTCAATCCAATTGATATTCTAGTTCTTGTCCTGTTCCCAAATTTTCCATCTTATGTAGGCATCACCAGCATGGAAGATGGCAAGCAAGGATAGGCAGGGTTGCAGGGAACAAGGACCTTTATCTCGGGACGTTCAGTAAGTTCTTGCTTAAGTTTAAATGCTTTCTCGCTTTGTTTGCCATTTTCTCTTCATCCACTCATTTCAAGTTCAAATTTTGTTGGACTCTTTCTGGGCATAAAGAGCTTTTAAGGGCTCATTTTATGACATGTTTGCCCCAATGTCCACTAAAGACTAGAGATGCTTTTATAAGGCTGATGGTGTATGCTTACTTTGAGACTATGCGATACATTACTGATTTCAGTACTACTAGAACTTTTATAAGGCTGTTTTGCCAGTTAAGATGCTAAAGAGGAATAAAAGTATTTCCAGACTACAATGCTTGATTAAAGGCAAATTTTTTTGAAGTGGCTGTAGTGTTTTATAATTTATACTAAGCTGCGGATATTGTAATTTGCTCAAGTGTTTAATGAAAACAAATTTCAGGCACCCAAGAGGAAGCTGCTGAAGCTTATGATATTGCTGCGATCAAATTTCGGGGGGTTAATGCTGTGACAAACTTTAACATAACAAGATATGATGTTGATAGGATCATGGCCAGCAACACGCTTCTAGCTGGAGAACTAGCCAGGCGAAACCGAGACAAAGAATCTAGCATTGAGGCCATTGACTATGACACATCAACACAGAACAATTGTGTTTTATACCAGTCTCCGCAGGAACAGCCAAATGCCAGTGGAGAATCTCTTAATCAGAAGTCAATGAGTGCTGGGAATTATCGAAGCACCTCTTTCTCAGTGGCAGTGCAAGGTCTTATGGGTATAGATTATTCAGTGAACTCTAGCCAGCCAGTGGTAGATGAATCAGCCAAGCTAGGAGGAACTCATCTCTCGAACCCCTCATCTTTGGTGACCAGTTTGAGCAGCTCTAGAGAAGCTAGCCCTGACAAGACTGGAACCCCTGTGCTCTTTGCTAAACCTCCACGGGCATCAAAGTTCATAGGCCCTACAACCAGCGTTACTCCTTGGATCCAAGCAGCAGCCCAATTGAGGCCAGCAGGAATCTCCATGGCTCACTTGCCAGTTTTTGCTGCATGGAATGATACCTAAAGCCTTGTGTTTGCGGTTCCCATGTGGAGTTTTTGCATGAACTAAGGAAAAGGAAGAGTTACTGTTTAAGGGGGATAAGGGGGGGTGAAGGCAGGAATTTTCATGATGTTTTTTCTTTTTAGGTTAGTGGAGGAAACTGGGGATTAATGAAAGACAAGGGCGGGGGCCTGTAATTTGTCTGTAACCCAAGGGTAAGAACCTTTGTCAAATTGACCTTTTGGGCTCGATATTGGAATGAACATTTTGCAAATGGAGAGAAAAGGGATAGAGAAGTAGTAGTCTCATGATTAAATTCTGTGCTGTGAAATGATGTTGGCAATATAGTAGGAAGTGGCTGGCCCTTCTTATATTACTGAATCTACTTTTTAGATGCTGTAAGTACGAGCCCAGCTCGATGTTAATGCAGAAGGGTCTCACTTTGACCACAAAATCTCTTCGACATGTTCCTCAATCTGCGCCACGCCATCACGATTCCAACCTTTCGTATCTGAGCTTTCCTCAAAGGGAACAGACATTCCCGCATCACCAATAGAAACAGGTGGAGGGAGAGATTCCGAGGGAGGAAAAAGACTAGCTTGTGTTTATTTTAGGATTTTATTTGTCATAATTAGTTAGCACTTTGTCTCTCTCTTTTTTTTTTCCTTTTTTAAAGTCGCCACGGTTAAAAATATCTTTGACTTTTCTAGTCCCTCTTTGATGTGAACCAAAAGATAAATTGCACCTAAAAGCGACTCCATGTCCTTGTGCGGACGCTAGAAAATTATAGTGGCATTGTAGGGGAAGAACTCCTTCGTGGGCGTGTGTGAGGCTGAGCCTGATAGCAATCTTTGACCTGGAAAGGGAGGATTAAGTGATATACGGCCACAGCCAGAAATTGACGCCTGAAGAGATGGAGATTATAAGCCATGTTAATCCAAACCAAAAGACAATATCGTAGAAAATGATAAAGCATTCCGACTTGTAATCACTTTTGCTGATTCTTGCTGGCTTCAATCAAATTTTCACTTTGTTCAGTTTCTTGTCGACGAAGAAAAAGATGACCACGGAACTGACGTTGTGTATATGTATATATAGCTCCTAGGTGATTCCATAGATTGCTAAAAAATGAGCAGGAAACATATATACTCATATATGGTGTTTATCTTTCCTTAATTCTTCGAGCAAATTGGGCAGGAAACATCTGAGATCTAACTGTTTGCTGTCAAATTAAGTGCCCTACAAATTAATCTTATCACCGAAAATATGCATTCAATTCATTGCAAGATAAAAAGGCCAAGGTGTTTGGAGAAGAAAACGAGTTTGATTAGACACTGGAAGAGGCAAGGCATATGCGTATAGAGAAACGAACATACTAACATGGCAAAGAAAAGATGCATAACTGAGCGCTTGGCGGTCAAAAAGGTGGCGATTCATGAAGAAAAAGGTTGCAAAGTGAATAGACACTCCTCTTTTTTAACGAAAAAAGGCAAAAACATTGATCTGAATTTCAAACCCTCTTTGTATTTAGTCATCAACTATGATTTCATGCTTGGTGTTGACAGGTTGGATTGGGCAAGACAAAGTTCGTGCAAGACAGCATCGGAAAAGCAATTTGTTTAATCAATCTTATTTTAAAACATTCAATTACGAAAAAGCCGTGAATGTCAAAAATACGACCATATGGTCTTTCTTTCCACTCTTATTTAAGGATATAAAATTTCATAATAATATTAAGCCCTGTATATACGTACCTTGAAATATCATTCGGTGCAAAATTAATAAATTAAGTTTACGAGGATTGAGATATATATACCACCTAACAATTTAAATTAATATGATTATTTCATTTTTTGACATGGTATTATAGTTTTATTGACTAAATAGTTACGAGTTTGAATTTTATTACTCTTATTCTATTTAATAAAAATTAATTATAGTGTAGATTTGTATAAATTTCAAACTCAAAATACTTTCTTTTGAGATAGATTTTGAACCTTCAACTCACCGCTTAAATTAATTACAAAAAAGAACATAGGAGTTCAATTAACCAAATGTTCTTCCTTTCTTTCAGCTCTTATTCAAGGATATAAAATCTCACCTGAAAATTCAACGCAAAATTAAGGAAGAAAAAAGAAAAGAATTAGCCAATAATAGTGAGTGGTTGTCGTCTGCTATGTATGGCACAGCCACCATAGCTTGAGACTATTGTATGTTTGAGCGGTGGTTCAAATATCAAGTGCTCCTCCCATTTGTTGATTAAATTAAACCAACGGATGGATCAAAAACTTTGCAGCCCAAGGGAAGTGCTTCCATGCCGACGCTGCAAGAAAACAAATAAAAACGCAGTGAAGTGAATTATTTAGGCATATGGAGGCCACCAGTCCAAAACTGTATCGTATAGATGGAGAAAATGTCAGCACGGCCCTTGATATTTAAATGGTCCCAACGCAACAAGTGTTTTAATTAGGTCCCCCATTGCCATCACGTTATGGCTCACTGGAAGGCCGTGAATTCCAACGCACGCATGCAGGTGTCTGTGTTGCTGTCCAATGCTACTTCATGTGTGTTTGAACAAGGGGAGTCTGTTTCTTCTGGGGAAACCTGTAGCTACTAGCTCTTGGCTTTTGCTCCAATTAACCTTACCTGGCTGATTTGGCCATGGACCACTACGTACTCTCTCATCATCTAGCTGCTGCTTAGTGATCAGAACTTGGCAAGAGAAACTGACCTGAGAGGCTGAGACCTAACATATATGTACAATCGCAAAGGATAATTAATATATGAATGGGAAGAACCCTGGAGGAAACAGAAACAGGTCACGTAGTACGGGGCTGTGATAATTCTATCCTGTTAGTAAATTCAAGAGTGGAGTTGTGATTATTTTTTAAAATATTTTTTATTTAGAAATATATTAAAATAATATTTTTTTATATAATTTAAAAATATAAAAAATATTAATTTAAAACAATTTTTTGTTTTAAATTTTGTCAAAAAAACTTTTAAAACACAAAAATAAATAAGGCCATGTGTATTTGTTCTGTTTAGCTTTAAGGTGTAGCTGCGTGCGCGTGATGTTGCAATAAATTTTTAGAGTTTATTTTTATTTAATTATGTAATAATAAAAATATACATTCACATAAAAAAAACAATCAATGAATATTTTTTTTTTAATTAGCATCACAGTTTTTGAATAAAAAGCAACAAAATAAAAATAAAAATTTGTAAAAATTACAATAATTTGAATTAATTAGGGTAGCATCATCTCTTCAATCTAAAATCCTCATTCTTATTACTCTATTTCTTAATTATTTTAAGGAAAACTTATTTTCTTTTTATCATAAGCATCACTTTTTAAATAAAAACTTATAATAATCTAAAAAGAAAATTTTAATAAAAAAAATTAATATAATGCCTCAATATTTTGTACGTGAATGAAAAAAAATAAAGAATTAATTAATATGATAAAACCATGCTAAAAAATCTATTAAAAATAAAATAAAATATATTTTATTTCATGTCTTTTGGCCAGACTTTGGCCTCAATTTTTTCTCCCCTGCCCTTCAAAAAAATGACAGAACATACCATTCCTCTCATCTACATGTGAACTCCATTATTGAAAGAAAAAAGACATGTGTTCTTACCCTCTCAAATAGTTGCAAAACTAGCGTAAAGAAGCCAACCTAGGAGAAGTGAGGGTACTTTGAGCTATAGAGTATAAAGGAGGAGGAAGAAGAAAGAAAGAAAGAAAAAAAGAAAGAAAAACAAGAAAAACCTAGGAGAGAGAGACAAGAAAAACAAGAATGGAATGGATTTAGTTTGAACCAAGAAGTTGTAGAGTGGAACAAGAAGAAGAACAAAAAAAAAAGGGGAAAAAGAGAGAAACAAAAGCTAATAGAAAGATAAATAAAGAAAACCTACAAGTAGATAAAAAATGATTAAGAAAGAGATAAAAACCACTCTAAACTAGCACCATTGTTGTCTCCCCCACAAATAGCAACCACAATAAACTTTTTTTTTTTTTTTTTCTCTAGAAGAAGGTGAGGTAGTTGAGCCCCCTATCCTTTCTTCTTTTTCTTCCTGAAAGTTTTGCATGCAAGTTTATTATTTGCATTAAAAAAATAAACACTACTCACTCATGTATTTTTATTTTATTTTATTTTTACCATATTCACAATAGTGTTAGCTTCATTTTGTAAAACTATATTATCACATTTTTACATAAGAACGTGTGTGAAATAAATTCATTTATGGAAATCTACAACTTTTCTCTTATGCTTTATATTAATTTTATAAACTTGTATTGCCATCTTTTAAATTATGCATGTGTGAATATTTTTTTTATTTTATCTTATTTTTATTTTTACTAGCTTTGCAATAATGTTATTATCATTTTGTAAAAT
>Ga0325414_1001527_pt1 | contig 22532 bp, 8 predicted proteins | sample PopdelMetagenome_8_FD_206183 | JGI IMG/M metagenome (GOLD analysis project Ga0325414, IMG submission 206183) | Populus deltoides microbial communities from Bellville, Georgia, United States - Leaf-PdKOR-R3 | ecosystem: Host-associated > Plants > Phyllosphere > Phylloplane/Leaf | place: USA... | reverse complement strand
AAAATTGACCTTCCAAGTGAGTATGGTATTAGTGGTACCTTTAATGTTGCTGATCTTACGTTGTTTGACACAGATTTTGATTCGAGGTCGAATCCTTTCGAGGAGAGAGGGGATGATGTGGACCAGCCTAGAAACACCAGCAAGGACCCATTACATGTTCCAAATGGTCCAATGACTCGGTCCAAGACAAAGGCATTGAAAGAGGCATTAAATGCATTGGTTTTGAATGTTTCAACCAAGTCAGAATTGAAAGGTCCATTAGAGTATCAAGAGGAGACCCTAGTACATCTTATCCATGTGCAAGAGGGGTCCAACATAACCTTATTTGGGCCATGAGGTGAGGACAGCAAAGGAAACAAAAGAATCCTTCTACAACTTGGAAACAACATAGGTGGCTACCTTTTCCTTTTGTTTCTAGGATTAAGGGGCTGCATGGAAGGCTATAAATAAGCCTTGAATCAGTTCTATAATATTTTACTTCCTTCTCTTCTTCTCATGACAGAACATGGATTTAATATTATTGGCTTTGTTTTATTTTGTAAGCTACAGCCCAAGGCTTATTTGGGCTTAATTAATACTTTGTTTTTAGTTAGGATCCAAGGCTTGTTTGGATTAAGTTATGGGTTTTTCAGTTTAGGGTTTTGGGTCAGTTTTAAGTGGACCTCATTTAAGTCCACATAAGGGGTCCATTAGGGTTAACTTTTCAAGAACTATTTAAACTCATGTAAGCCAAAATTTCGGCAGCTTTGATGATAATTACTTCTGAATTTTTCAGTTTTAACGTGTGAGAGTGATTCTTGCATTCTTCAGTTCTTGAACGAACTGAATCTGACTTATCGAAGATTAACTGGCTTCGTGGCGTCATTCTACTCAATCCAATAGTGTTGGTGCCTTGGGGCAAGTTTTCATTGTGTCACACTCCTATCAGACCTATTTCGGCTTTCCGGGATCAGATCTCAATCTTGATTGTGGGTTACGTGACCACGTGATCACGAGGTTCGCATCACTTTCCTCTTAGTTTTAGGCTAATCATCCCTCTTCATAAGCTATTAGATATAACACTTATTGATTAACCTATTTATCTTATTCTTTAATGCATAGTAGTTCTCAATATCATGTTCCTTACCTTTATAGAATATATAATAATTTTTATAGTTATAGGTGTGAGGATCCACCTTCACAAGAGAGGGATATCATATTAACTCTTTACCTGTAATGACAATTAAAACTTTTGTTGAGGTTGTGTTCAAGAACGTGGTGAAAGTTTGGAAAAAACAAGGAGACTATGAATCAATCAATTTAGATTCCTTTTGAGAGCTCGAGGAGTATTTAGAGACTAACCATTTTTTGAGGGCTCTTTCATGTGTTTTTTAAAGCAGGGTCAGAAAATTTTACCATACTTATTTCTTCTACCTAAATTTGTTTTTCCATGATTTGTTTCACCTTAAAAAGAGTCTTGTCATTCATCAAGGCTTTAATGTCAATTGATTCTAGAAGGGCCTCTATCTTTAATATCTTTTTATTGAATTTACTTAGATAGATAACTAGTGCACTAATTCTTTGCTTAAGTGATGGTGAATAAACCTATAAATATATTTTCTTCCTATTAGAAATAATCTGTCTAAAAAAAGATGGATTTAGATTATTCTTATAGTTGATGCGGATTTCAGTTAGAACATATATCTCATGTTCTCTTTGGTTGTTGTTTTGTAAGGAAGGTGTGAGAGACAAAGACTTTATATTTACCACCAGTATAGCTTTTAAACTTTCTATTATTGATTACTTATGCAATATATTAATGTTTTTCATGGTAAATAATGATGATGTTGGCTTGGAGTGTTTGGTATGCTAGAAATGTCCTCTATTTTAGAACCATATATGTTATCAAACTATTAAGTGTAGTAGGGATTGCAAACACTGTCGTATGTATGCGGTGTCGTGATGATCATCCTCCAGATCAAGATTTTGGTGATATGGAAAAAATAAGGAATTCTTGTCCTTTTTATGGTTTAAAAGGTTTGGAGTCACCACTTAGTATTCTGGTTACCAGGAACCTTAACTGGTCTTTAAAGTCTGGATAAGAGAATTTGTTCTGCATATGGAGGACAATATCACCCATAGTAGACTATATTTAAGGTAAGTTGCATTATTTATTTGTTTGATTATTACTAAAGCATTGTTATGTTTTTTTTAATCGTTGGTTTGTCTATTGGTTAAAGTAGGTCCACTCTAGTATAATGGATCATGACTTTATGTGTCAAATTTAGCAATTTTAAAGCCAAAACATTTTTTTTTTGCACTTGTTTCTTTTAATATCAGAAATATATTTGACATATAAGTTCATAATCATTGATATTAAAAATGAAAAAAATAGTTTTTTTTATTGTTTTTGAAATTAGACCAAGTCCATATAGCTTTAATAAACTTGTTATTAGATTCATGATGCATGTAAAAATATAAAAAAAATATTTTTTATTTTTTCAGTACGCTAAATCATGCAATTTTTTTCCTTTTTTTTTTTTATTGAAAATGCAAATATGATTTTTTTGGGAGAAACTTGGCTATATGCAATTTAAAACATAAATGTAATTTTTTTTAAAGAAGGATTTTTAGTTTTTATATGTTTTTAGAAACAAAAAACTAGTTTATTTAATACTGAAAAAGTGTCTATAACATAGCCACATGGACTGGGTTTCCTAGCTTGGCCCAAGGTCTAAAAACATAGCCCACGTTCAGAAAAGGAATGATGAAGATCAGATGATAAATTTCAGTTAAATATTCTCAAGAACGTGAAGAACACCATATGAACCTAAAAAGCCAATCAAAAGTCTTTACCATATTACACCAATTCAAAGGCACAAAAAAATAAAACATGGAAGATTAAAGCATAATGATTCATCAAAAAGGAAAAAAAGCCATAAATTGCATAAATCAACCCTAACAGTTTTAAACCTAAACTTAGATATTCAAAGGTATTAAGAATTAATTGATCCAAACCAAGCCTTAGATGGACAAATTAACTACAAAGACCTTTGTTTACTGTTTGAGACATATCTGAAGCTATAAATAGAATCTTATTGCGATTCAAGTTGGGTTGGAAACTATACATATCAAGTTTTTCAACCATGTATGGTAGGACCAATAATTCATTCAGAAAAGAGAGAACGACATATTTGAAGTCAGGACTGAAATCTGCCAAGAATATGTAGAAATTGGAGATTCGAGCTGCATGGGGGAATCTTAGTATAGAGAATTTGTTTTTATTATCATATTTTATTTATTTATTTATTTAATGTTGAATAATTATTTTTAATTTGGGTTTGTTTTGACCCATTAAACATTGTTTAGGGGTTTATTTCATTATTGTACTTATGTTAATTGATTAATAGTTTAGGCTCATTAGTTTGCAACAAAAAAAGGGATTCATTAGGGTTAGTTAAAGGAGAATATATTGTGTGTTTTTGAGATGCAAATTTTGGCAGTAAGTCGAAGAATAAACATGGGTTTTCTATTTGTTTGTTTGTGAAAAAACAACATTTCTTTGCAAAGACAAAGATCGTACACTAACTTATCAAATATTAATTGGCTTCGTGGCGTTATTCTCTTATTTAGGATTCTTAGATACAAGGTTATATTTGGGTCAAAGTATTTTTTTAAATACCTTTTGGTTTTTAGGTACATGGTTACCTCTGAGTCAAAGTTCTATCAAACCTGATTTTTGATTTTCCGGGTTGTTATCCACTTTGTTGAGGGTTACTTGACCATGTGATCAAAGAGGTCCACATTAGCACATGAAAGAGGTCCACATTAGCACATGAAATCAAAAGAGATTCAATGACTAACCTGAACATCAACGCATGTTTGGTTGTCATTTAACTAAGCTATCTTCAGTACATTAATAGGCCTAAAACATCAATCATGCATCTAATACTACCTTGAATATACATTTCAGAACAATGCATATTACTTTAAAACATGATTTGATCTACCAAAACACATACAATTCTTTTAAGCTTAATAACTAAACACAATGGATGAACAATAAGCATTCAAGGATAAAAAATTAAAAATATATTAAAGAGGGGTGTGCTCATCGAGCTACACCTTCTCATCAAAGGTAAGTATACACCTTTTAACCTTAATGCTACCTTCTTTTATGGATATTTTTGCTCATTTTTTTTATTATTTGCAGCTCATTTTTAAACCCCTCTTGATCTTTTATTCCCTTTTCCTTTATTTTGTTTCTCTATCTCTCACTTTTGCTCATTATTTTTCTAGGATTTATCTCTTGATTCTCTCTGGAATTTCTCTCAATATATTTTAGAATTTCTCTTTTTTTTTCTCTTGTAGTTGTGGAGATACTCTTTTTATAGGATGAAACAAAACCAGAAGGTTATAAAACCATAGTGGTTTTCCAAAGGTAAGGTGGTTATGTAAGATTCTCTCTCTCTCTCTCTCTCTCTCTCTCTCTCTCTTCTCTATAACCTCCCCCTAAAAGTTGAAGTGTCTAGTTTTGTTTTGTCACTTTATTAACGAAATCCTAGCAAGAGAAAGCAACCTCAAAGTTAGCTTTTATATGAGTGATTCTCTTCTTCAGTCAAGGTTAACTGTGTAGGGTACTTTGACAAATTCATCTTGAAGATTAGGATATAAACATTCCATTAGAGGACCTAATACATGTAGAGGAGATGTAGATCAATGTTATCAAAAACGCGTTTTGACTCTTAAAATCGTATGATTTTACGAGTAAAAATAGATAAAACGTGTTAAATCGGGTTAAAAACTCGAAAACCAGTAAAATTGGGTCAAACTCGGTCAAACTCGCAAAAATCGGTCAAACTCGTTAAAATCGATAAAACCAAACCGATTTCACGAGTTTGCTAAAAAATTAAAAATCTGCTCACTGCTAACTCCATCTCCTGATTTCATTGCGCCCCGACACTCCACCCATCCCTTTCCCCTTTCCCTTTTCGACCTTTTCCCTTTTTCCAAATCTCAAATTCTCAAAATCTCAAGCCTTAGCCCTAACTAATTAACATCAGCATTCAACAGCGCAACCGCTAGTTTCACTCTCGACTCTCCACTCACCAGCAGTGCAAATATATAACCAGGTTTGCTTGTTGGATTCTCATCTTTTCTGTCATGTTTTATTATGCAGAAGAGGGGCATGTTTTTTTTATGGTTGTACTCAGTGCTGTTGTTGTTAATGGTCATATCATGTGTAAAATATCATGCTAGCTAAAACATCTCTGGCAAATGACAAATCAAGTCGTTTTACATGAAAGAAGGAGAAACAGAGATGTCTAATTAATCACTTTTCTCTTAATTTCAACATATATGAGGTTTTCAAGGGGTTTGGGTGCTGAAGAATTGAGAAGAAAAATAGGGATGGAATTGGTTTGCATTTAATTGTTACTTTTTGTTGTTTCGGAAACGTGAAAGGGGAAAAAAAAAGAAGAAAACACCCCATTTTGATGAAGTTTTTATTAAGCTTATTGAAGAGAAGAGTTTCTTTTCTTTTCTTTTTTGCAGATAATTTTTTAATACTCTAGAATGTTTTCATTTAATGGCAGAGTGGCTTAATTGTGAAGGGAAATGTATACTAGTTGGACTCCTGACTTCTTCACCTGATTATTATTATTTGGAAAGTTCATAAGAGGTCCCGCATAAGGTTTTTGATGTAGGGGCTTCCTCTCCTTCTTGGGGTGGAGCAGCAAACGAAGGTCCATTGGTTTTATGAACTAAGATGCCATGATTTAGTGGATATAGAAATAAATTCACTTGCTACTAATAATCATCTAGGCTCTTGGGAGCAACATATATTTTGTTCCTACATTAGTTAGTATCAAAGCCAGCCAGGAGGTCTCATGCTTAATTCCTTTACAGGGATGAATGATGTAAGGGCATCCTCTCTCTCTTGGAGTAGAAATTTGGGTGGTCCGTGCAAATGTATTAGGGACCCACACATAAAGGACCATTGGGTTTACAAATTGAGATGCTATGAACATGTGGATTTAGGAATAAATTTCCCTCTACTATTAGTCTAGGTTTTTGGGAGCAACGAGCAGTCTGTTCTTGCACCAGTTTTGAATGGATTGTTAGCTTTCAAAACCCTTTCATCTCTGTTCCATGTTATCAACTAAAAGCATGGATTTGTTTTCCTATGTGGTATGTTAGTGGTTTCTAAGCTTGTTCTTAAATTTCATCTCTGTTCGAACATTGATTTCTTAAGAACATATAGAGGGATAAAAGGGAAGAGGAAAGTTGGGATTTTGTCATTGGTTTTTATGTTTTCTCTGCATAAAGAGGAGACATTCATTAAGTTATTCATGATGGGTTGATCAGTTTCTTTCTTATGATGTATTATTGTTAGTATAGATGAGATTGCTCTTATTTGTTGCTTGCTATGATGTAGCTGGCAATACTAATTCAATACGTGGTAACATGATGAAACAACTGCTTCACCTTGATATCAATTCACAAATTGGAAGTTACATGTCTTTTGGTGCTATGCATATTGGAACAACAATACATAACATTGAGATGAACCCTTCGAGCTGCAGGTACTAGTGTAAAGATTCTGAAAAAAATTTTCTTATGATTTTACGATCCGAGTTTATTTTGCATTTTTCATGTCGTGTCAAAAATTCATTTTTGACAACCTTGATGTAGATACACCACTGAGAATAAACCATGCTTAACTTGGAGGTCTAGAACTTCATATTCATTAACTAAAAGATTGGTCCTTAGTTTGAAATTGTCAATGTAGGTGAGGTTGACTAGGGAAAAGATGCTGTGTCAAGTTCGTCGAGCCAAATGAGGTATAAACATGATGAGAATGATCGATACTTGTAGAAAAAGTGTTTCTAAAAAAATTGGTGCACATTATAGTTCTTGAGGTGGTCAGAATACCATGTTTATTTGTCTAAAGGTGGCTTATCGATCAATCTTTTTGGCTGAAGAAGAAAAAAAAGTGACGAAACAACATGTCACTTATTCTCTTTATTAAAATTTGAATGATACATTGCCTATCTTAAACCCTAAAAATCAGTGATTTTAATTAGGTTTTAAGAATTTCCATTCAAGTCCCTGTACTTCTAATTTCAGCGCATACATCCTCGATTAACTCGAAAACTTTTCAATTCATGCAATTGCATCCCTAGAAATATTGATTGTAATCTTTTAATTCATGACCTTTTACAAATTAGTCCTTAGTTTCCAGATTATGCAATTTGGCCCTTATTTTTCCATTAATATTTCAATTCATCTCAACTTGACCACTTATGCAATTTTAGTCCTTAAATATACTTATCTTTTGCATCTTGGTCCTTAATTTTGATGTTTTTCAATTAAACCCTTAATCAGCATCTAAACTTTTTTTATTTTCAATTAAGCCCCCAATTTAGTCAATTGAACCCATTAAAAATGTAATTAAGTCGTTAAACTTAATTAATTCTTCTAATTTTATCCTAATTGACTTCAAAACTTAACTTTTCTTCAATTAAATCCTTAATTTAGTCAATTAAACCCATTAATTCCTTAAACTTAATTATTTCTTCTAATTTTGACATAATTGACCTTTAATCTTAATTTTGCTTTTGATTAAACCTTTGATTAAGTCAATTAGGTTCATTAAAAGTTCAATTAAGTCTCTAAACTTAATTAATATGCAAGTCTAACCCAATTCTCATTATCTTTCTTCTATTTGGTCTCTAGATCTCATTGTTTCCTTTAATTAGGATTTCCATTGATGCAATTAAGTTCTTAACCCTAACCATTCAGTCTCTTTAGGTACTTTAACTTTTAATTTGCATAATTAAACCCATCTTTAGCCTATTTTCGTCAATAATACTCGAAGTTAATTGTTCATTTGGTGTTTTAACATTTTGCAGCTCTTCTATTTATAACTTGAAAGTCATTTTTAAGTTTTGAATTTCTTAATTTTCTTGAACATATATGGTCATAAGTTAGAGTAAGTAGTGAAGTTTCTAAAGCGGTTTTCTATAAAGTTCTTCATACCCATAACACTTTTGATAATACACCATGTCAAGCTTTAAGATTATTTTGACCAATTTATATAGGTTAGGGATGAAAGTTTATTGGTTGATTCTAATTGCTTATTGACCTTGTATAATAGGTATAAAATGAATTATTTTAAATCTTGTGCACATTCCTTCATATCCTCTCTAGTGAACATTATCTTTTGGTTGGTTTTGATTATTTATGAGAGTTTAAATCTATGAATGATTTGTTCTTTAATGAATTTGATCTCAATCTCTTGATTGATCAATCGATAAGGAATAACTTTAACTCACTTGGTGAAGTAACATGTGACAACCAAGATCTAATTATGCCCTCTTGAAGATGGTAGGTGTATTTTGTCAATGATGTCTATTGCCCAACTCTTAAAGGTCTATGGTCTGACCATTTCATTAAGTTTAGTTAGTGTTATATTGGGCTAAGCTATTGATATTTTGACACTTTTTTGCGTAACCAATGCAATCCTTGGTTATACTTGGCCAATTAAAGTCATGATTCTTAATTAACCATCTTATCTTAATTTTAGATTGATGAGTTCTACAAAGTTCTTAAGAAACCTCATTCATGACCAATAATGCTTTTTTTTTTTTTATCCTTAACATTTGAGAAAAATCCAAGTTTTCCTCTTATATAATAAATATGCTAAGGGAATGCAATTGTTCATTTTCAATCTAAAATACCTCAAAACTTTCCATGAAAGGTCCTATAAATAGACTTTGATTTCTTCTCTCTTATCTTTATGTGATTTAGAACACTTGATTTATTGAGATATTTTGCTTATATTCGGTAGAAAATTTTAGCAACAGTTTTTTCTTCATTATTTTGGTCTTTTTTTTTTAACCATAGAGTCCACACTTCTTTACTCATCATTGCATGTCTATTATATATCAACTATGGTTGATTGATCAATGGTCATCTCAGGTAAGATGCCACGATGGTCAATGATTATTTTATATACTGATCCATGTTAATTCAAATCATTAGCTTTTATATTGTTTCCTCTCATTGAAAAACCAAAACCAAATAAAAAAAATCTATTAATAAGGTATTTGACCATTGAAAATCTTTATATGGATTTAGAACATAAATATTACTCTAGCTAATTGAGAACCTAACTCCAAAAGTATTTTCAAATCTAAGTTTAAGGGCTCATATTTAGCTTGATTATTAGATCATGAAAAATGAAGACAAAATAATAAAGTCACCTTATGATATACTAGAGAATTTATTACCACCCTTAAACTAGCTTTACTCTTGGTTTTGGATCTATCAAACCATAAATATCATAGGACAAGTTCTGCAATAATGTTGTTCATATCTTATTTTAGTTCATGGTTGATATCGAGACATTAATAATTAGCTAAGAAATTAGCCAAAGCTTAGTCTTTAACTACTTTTTATGACATATAATGTAAATCAAATTCAAATAAAGTTAATGTTTATCTGTCAATTGAACTTCTTAAGAAAGGTATAACCAATATGTATTTTATTAAATATGTTTTATAAATTACATATATGTCAACTAGAAATATTTACCAACATAACTTAACACAAGTAAAATATAAGGATAAATAATGTTTTTTTTTACTGAAGTATGTCATTCTTCAACTTTTGTGAAGACACGACTGAGATAATGCACAACCTATTCATATCAAGTTTTATTCTCATATGCTAGCATGCTGCTAATCAACCATTATGTCGCTAAAATATATAGTATTGAAGGTTTCCTAGGCTTTGGTAGGGCCAATATTGGAGGTTTAGCTAGATAAATTTTTATTTCTTCAAATATAACTTGATGTTTTTCAGTTTATTGAAATGTATATGTGACATTTCCTTTTAAGAGTTCAATAAATGACCTTATTTTTTTCTGCAATGTTTGATATGGACCTCTTTTAAAAAATAATTTTTCTAATAATACTTTGTAATTCTTTTTTTTTGTTTACGAAGGTCATGCTTTTCATGATGGCCCTTGTTTTTTTTTTTTTATCTATCTCTATGCCACACTGATGCACTAGAAATCCTAAGAAATTGCCTCTCTATACCCCCAAAGACACATTTTAGTAGATTCATCTTGCGATTATGTATTCACATTCGCTCAAATAATAAGAATGTAGCTCATCTAAGATTTAGAGTTTGATTTCAGCATAATATATGAATATAAACTTTCATGTTACAATTGATCTTGTCATAAAATATCAAATTTATAGCCTTTTGGTAAGTAATGCCATCATTCTTTAGACTAAATGACATCACCATTCACTTACATATTTCTATTAAGTCAAGACATTTAGAAGTACTCTTTTAAACATTGTTTTCTACAATAAAAATCTAATTATAGACTGAGTGACCAATTTTGAACCTGAGGATCTTGTTACCAACTACTAAATTGATTAACATATCGATCATTAGCATTGGATATTTATCATTCAAAATTGCAAGATTAAGGTTTATGAAATCTATACAAACTCTTAGTTTGCTATTCTTTTACAATACTAGTATGATGTTAGAAATATGTTTATCATGTGTTATTGACCTAAAGAAACCATTATCTAACAACCCTTTTATTTCCTACTTGACATGATCAATCATGTATCGATCACAAGATATGTTATAAACTTCTACCTTTCCATTATCCATATTTTATGGTGTTAGAGAAGGATTTGTTATATCAAGCATGGTTGATCTACCATTTTCACTGTATTATAATAAAAAACTTGTATTTTTATGCCAAACATTGTCATTGTTGGGCCTTTTCTAAGGACTCTAAATAGGTAAATAAGTAATTGTAAATTAATGTTTCAAACTCTTAGCTAACATCTTCTAGTTGTATAACATTTGACTTAATAAAATTAGCTATTAGTCACCCTATTCATACTATTTCTTCTAACTAAAAAAATAAATAGGACGAATTATATAGTCAATGTCCATAAACTAGACTAGACCAACATCATCACTATAAAGTCAAGCATCTACCATTCCTAAAGTCATTATAAAGGGCTTATTATTAATTTTGACAATTTTAATGGATCCAAAATGTAGCTAAAACATTAAGACCTAAAATAGTAAGGATGACATTCATATATTGGTATGAATACAATCTCACTTATGTAACATTTTATAGTATATCTTTACTTTGACCATAAAAAAAAATTGTACTAGAAGTCTTGGATCTTACTATTAAATTCACTTATAGCACTCTTATTAGTATCTTTTACTCCTATACAATTTGATATTACCACTTTATAAGGTAGCATATTAACTTTGTTACAATCAATCTTCTTGATTAATTCTAGAAGTATTATGTTGAGCGTTATACTATAATTGACCAATACCCTATGTATTGACATATTTTTTAAGCTATTTGTTATATAAAAAGGGTTTAATATATCTTCTCATAGCCATTGTTGGTTTAAGAGGTGCACACATGGTCCTTAATCAATCATATGTTATGACTGGTCAATTGCTCAAACATATATTAGTATGATAATTTTAATGGATCCAAAATGTAGCTAAAACATTAAGACCTAAAATAGTAAGGAAGACATTTATATATTTGTATGAATCCAATCTCACTTATGTAAGATTTTATCGTTTCTTTACTTTGACCATAAAGAAGTTGGACTATAAGTCCTCGATCTTACTATTATATTCACTTGTAGCACCCTTGTAGTATCTTTTACTCCTACAAAATTTGATATTACCAATTTATAAGTTAACAGCTTTGTCATGATCAGTCTTCTTGATTAATTCTAATTGCATTATGTTGAGTGTACACTATAATTGACTAATTCCCTATGTATTGGCATATTATTTAAACAATTTGTTATATAAAAAGGTTTAATATATCTTCTCATAGCTATTGTTAGTTTAATAGGTGCACATCTAGTCCCTAATCAATCACATGTTATGATTGGTCGATTGCTATAATTTCTAACCTTCTCATTTGTACTATTTTCACAATCATTATCAAGATAAGACAATTGAACATGTGTGGCTTCAAATGAATATGATAAAGAAAACATCATGTTCATTGATGCAATATCATCATGGTCACTCATTTCTTTCTAAGAAGGGATTTCTAAATAGTCAACTTGTTTCATTATATCATTATCATTTATTTGTCACATTAGAAATGCAAACTCGTTAACATCCTCATCCTTACACTCTAAATGTTTTTTAGAGAGGGTGTATATTCTTTCTTGTATTATTTCTTCATCCAATAAGGCATCTTCATCTTCCACTAACTTATTTTCTTCTTTTAGTGGTGTGTCTTTGTTTATATAGATATTAGACAAAGCTAGTTTAGGCTCTAAAATGGTAGTTTGGATAGTATTGTTATCCTTAAGTTTGTTACCTTTTTTAATTGTCACCATATTTGTAAAAAGTTAAAGTTTTTCCTTATTTGTGGGTGATTTTCTTGATTTTTTTAATGAGAATGTTCCTTTTTATTCCTTCTGAGTGATTAATATTGCTTTTTTTTTTTCCATTATTGCTTGGATGGCATAGCTGTAGGATATCACCACACTGATCGTTTTTTTCATCTTTGCTCTTTAATTGTTAGCCTTATACGTTGGATAGTTTTATCCTATTTTTATGTGTGATCGATATATGGCTGTACTGTGAAGTTAGCCATCACCTTTACTTTATCAAGTTATGATTTATAGAATTATTTAGATTTTTTTCAACATCTTTGTAGTAACCATGCTCACTTTTATAGAAATCTCTTTAGAATTCTGGCTTTTGAGTTGTTTAGGATTTAGAAAGTCCTTTTAAGTGGATGAAGATGTTGTCTATATTGGAATCAATCAATGCACAATATGGTTGGTCTTTTTTTATATGTTGGATTAGGCTCATTCTTATCTTGCAATGTTAATGTTTGTGGTCGATCATTAACACCATTTGTTAGCATTTTGATACGTGTTTATTATTGTTGATTTTTTTTTAAAACTAAAAGACTAGTCTATTATGAAAGCCTATTCTCTTGGTAAGGTGTATGGTTTTGCATCGTTCTTCTTACTAGTGTGTTCAATCATTGCATTTTTCTTAATAGTGTTTTGGTTAATCAATCTTATTTTTATTTTTTTCTAGGTCTAGGAGATGTTGGTGATCCCTGCCAATTTGTCATCTTTACCACTAAGCTTTTATGACTTCTATTGTGGATGATGTTTATGCCATTTATTGCTAACAAACCTTTTAGGTCTAAATGTCTTAGTCTTTCATTGCATGACTATCTGTTTCACATAAAGGTTTTCCATGATCTTTTAGTGACAATTCTTTGGCCTTATTATGATTAATATACCTCTTCTTAGTAACAATATTAGTTACCAATTCCAACCTTTTTATGGTCAAACACGCATGATTTTCTATGTTTTTCCTTATTAAGAAGTCATTATGGTTTATGAGTATTTATTATTTTTGTTATCTTAGGGAATAGGTTATTATCTACCTTTATTTTATTATCTTAAAATGAATTCAACCATCTTCTAATGCCTTTTGGATCTAGTTTTTAAAAACAACATAACTGATAGTATCATGTTTCCATAAGTCATGTCATTTATAATATTTCTTCTTTTTTATTAGTTTAGAAGTAAAGATTGTGTGATTGCTTAGGAGTTTGATTTTTTTTATACTTGCATCAATTAATCAAATATCTCTTCTAATCTTTTGATGTTGAAAAAAATATATTTATTCTTAATAGTCATTTTAATCACTTTTACTTCTTTACTATTAGGTTTGTTAGCTTCTTTTAATGTAGTGATATCAAATGATTTTCTTTATTTGAGTTATGCAACTGATATAAGTTATTTTTGAACTTCTTTAAACTTCTTCAACTGGGTATGTTCCTCCAAGTGGTTTTTTTTTCACTCGCTTCACCATAATCTTTTCAAATTAAGAAACATCATTTGTAAGAGTGTAGATGTTAAAAATACTTTTTTCTTACAAACCATTTCTGAAGGTTCCATTATATCCTTTTCAAAATTAAGTTAATGTACTCTTGCTTGCTCTGTTATGGTTATAATGCATTTTATTTTCAAAATCTTAAAATAAAAGGCATAGCTTTCTATAGACTCCATTAAATCTTGGATTATTATGACCAAGTCATTCGGTTTTATTTTATTTCTATTCTATAGAAGTGCCCATGAAAATGAATCTTCATCTCTTTTCAAATATTGATGAAGTTAGGTGGTAATATAGAAAACTAATGAAAGATATTTTTAGTTATTGATGAACTAAATAGCTTTATTTTCATAAAAAAGATTAACAACACCATCACCATACTGATAAGTGAACTTGGTGATGTATTATCTTATTGACTATTATCATTTCTAGAAAATTATTTAAAATATGTTATCTTGATTCTCTATGAATTGGATACAACTTGTCAACTATTTAAGGTGTGGACTTATATACAGGCCTAACAATACTTCCAACTTCTAAACTACCAATCTTAAATGCTAGTCTAATTCAATCCTATAAATTTCCCTTACTTATTGGTCGACAACAAGTGTTTGAGGTATAGAAGGATTCTGATTGCCTTGTTGAAAGGTAGCCACTAGGGAATTAAATTGCCTATTTATAGTTTATGGTGGTGTAGATAATGTTGTTAAGCCACGTAATGGTTTGAGGTTGTTTATACACTTATAAGATATGCAGTACCTCATGCGCGATCATGCCTAATTTAGGTCGAGCTTACTACAGTGCTTGTTGTGTAGCCATGTGATATATAAGACGATTTTATATATTTTTAAACATTCCTATTAAAGTGCTTATTATTAAGGAATATCTTGAGACTTGCCTCCAAGTATTTGGACAAATGAAGTGCCCAACCAACTCTATTTTAGCTTGTTTTGGATTTGATTGAGTTAATCAGCCATAACTTATATGGTCTTGTTGACGACTATAATATTATTGTGGTATATATCATATTGGTTTTATTTTTTTATCTTCATTTGGATACCTTTGAATCCGTGTTAGACAGGTTTAAATTATGATAAAATGATGTTCCTTCAAAATGAACCACTACTAGTTGATTAGAGTTTGGTAAAACTAGCTGCAATCACTTAATCACACCATCAAGTCCCAAAAAGGGACAAACATGGAGTTATATTGGAGACACAAATACATCAACATATTTATCATAAATTGGTAGAGGTAATGACGTTGAAAAAAGTAAGAGCATGAGAGACTGTATGAGAGCAATATGGCTTTGTCAAAGTATATATATTTTTATTATAAATATACAATGAAGAGCTATTTATGGCACGTCTATTATAGGTTGTTTCATTGACACCTAGATTGGTGGATGGTTGTTTGAATCTTCATGGCCAAGAGAATTGCCTTTATCATTTGCACAGATCTATAGGTTATTAGTCATAATAATGATGTTTTGTATTTTAAGCATGATTAATAATTTGTTATAATTTTAACAATTTATCCCACTATGCATGCCAATTTGTTAATCTATTAGATACTATATTTGATTGATCATCTTATCAATAAATAATTGAAAGCTTGTAACAACCTCACTAATCAAATAAAATATAGAGTTCTAAACTTGACCTTAACAGTTTAAGAATTAAAAAAGGGTAATGTAAAAATCCAAACTAATGAAAAACATAAATCAAGTAAATAAAGTTGTAAAGAAAAGATATAAATTACGATAAGTAAAATAAATCAATAGATAGTAAAAAGCTATGAAGAAATTGTGTACATTGAGCTGGTTATCATTTCCAGTATTTAGAAGGCCAATTTTTAATGTTATAAAGATAGGATTTCATATAAATATAAAATTCTAATCTTATATAAATTGTTTATGATAGATAAAGACTATACAATATTAATCATAATACAATTTGTACTGCTTTATTTGTATGTATCCTTCATGGAAATTGTACATGTTCTTGTTATACTATAATATCCACTAATTAACCTGTTAAAAACTCCTTTTTATGTATAAAACTTAATCATTGACCACCATTATGAATCATGATCTTCTAAAAGATAGTCAATTTCACCTTTTTTTACTGATAGATAATAAATTTCAGCTTTCTTCGTTGATTTGCTTGACAAATAATAATGAACAATTAATATTCATAATCATACGATACATGAATGAATTATTTTTGGTATAAATATAAGTGAATAATTACAAACTATTAAATAGATTTATTGATGTATCATAAAAAAAAATCTAATTTCTTCATAACTTAGCTAATTACAATAGCCGGGGGATGATAAGTATAATCTAAAAAAAAAAGTTTCATGTTATCTTATAAAAGAATAAAGTATTGTTTAAATTGTAAAAAAATTACATTTATTACAATGTAAGCATAATTTTATTATTTATGAAGTTTGAATTCACTATAATTTTAGCAACTTCAAGTAACCATGAAAAGTATCCAATGAGCAGGATTGTTATAGGAAAAAAAAGATTTGTTTAGAATTTGGATAAAATCTAAAAAAAATTATTAGTAATTATGATTATGTTATTTTTTCTGGTATGTAAATCAAAATCATATCTATTTCAAAATACAAGTATACACACGATAAGTATTTTGTAATTATAATTTTTCCATCAAAGTTATATTATGAATATATAAATTTAAAAATATTTTAATTATTTTCTAAATTTATTTGGTTATTGTTATAAGATATGTGTTTGCATGATGTTAACTAGATTTATTAATATTATTGATTTTAAGAAATTTAAAAATCTGTATTTAATGAAGTTTTTTTTTTAAAAAAAGAGTAATGAATATTTGAAATCTAATGATTTTAATATGGTTATTCAAAATTAAAACATGATGAGTAATGGATAAGCTATGATTATTATTATTATTATTATTATTATTTTATTTGGATATAGTTATGGTTATATCATTTTCTGAATTTGTGAATACCCTGCCATCGGTGGCTAGAATGCTTTGGTATCAAAGCATCTAGTTCCAATTGCAAATTACAAAAAAGGACTGCACTGACAACCTGGTTTGGATTTATCAATCAAAATGGGTTAAGAATTTAAGCCCAAGCCACCTGAATTGAAACGGCGTCGTTTGGTCGAGCTGTTGGCGGTTTTTGAAAGGATAAGAAAGGAAACAAATGTTCAGTGAAAATTAGACGCGTCTGAACTCTGTATCCCTTTTGCTTTCCTGACCCACTTTTCTGTGGGTGGGTTTCTTCTAGTCTTCGTTAGTGAATTGGACTAGGGTTAGGGTTAGGGTTTGCTTTGCATCACATACATCATGGCAACCGCATCAGGTATGTGTTTTATTTTAGTTAAATCTCTTTCGAATGGGATGCTGTTTTCTTAACATTAGATTTGGGATAAATGAGATTTTGTTATCTTATTTTAAGACGATTCTGGTCGATCGATCGATGAATATTTATAATTTTAGCTATTAATAATATTTCTATTTTTATGTTAATTGATGTTGGATTTTAAAAAAATAAAATGAAAATGGCTGAATTCAAATTCAAGTCTCTTTTGGTTGGGTCTTGTCTTGCAGTTGCATTTAAGTCTAGAGAGGACCATAGGAAGCAGATTGAATTGGAAGAAGCGCGTAAAGCTGGGCTTGCCCCTGCTGAGGTTGATGAAGATGGAAAGGAGATTAATCCTCATATTCCTCAGTATATGTCATCTGCACCTTGGTATCTTAATGCCGAGAAACCTGTAAGTTGCTTGCAACTTGTTTTTTCTTTTTTCTTTTCTTCTTATGCTTCTACTTGTGTGAAGGCTGAATTTTGATTTTGATAATCTTTTTGTTGCCAATTAGAGCTTGAAACATCAAAGGAAGTGGAAATCAGATCCTAATTATACAAAATCATGGTATGACAGAGGTGCCAAAGTTTTCCAGGCCGAAAAATATAGAAAGGGTGCATGCATCAAGTAAGTGATCTCTTTGTCTCTCTGTGGGTGTTTGTGTTTGGTCGTGGTGCTTGTGCATGCGGTGACATGTGTGCTTGCATGTCATTTAAGTTCACACAAGTTAGGAGATGATGATTTATCCTCTTACACATGCTAACAGCTGTGGAGCAATGACACATGATGCAAAGTCATGTGTTGAAAGGCCCAGGAAAGTTGGTGCAAAGTGGACTAACACACATATAGCCCCTGATGAAAAAATAGAGACGATTGAGCTTGATTATGATGGCAAGCGAGACCGGTGGAATGGTTATGACCCATCAAGCTATGCTCATGTTGTTGAAAGATATGAAGCTCGAGATGCAGCTCGAAGGAAGCACATGAAGGAACAACAACTTAAGAAATTGGAGGAGAAAAATGGAAATCAAAATGTTGAGGATGGTGTTAGCGATGTGGACAATGATGAGGATGATTTAAGGGTAGATGAAGCCAAGGTTGATGAGAGCAAACAAATGGACTTTGCAAAGGTTGAGAAGCGTGTGCGAACAACAGGTGGTGGGAGCACAGGAACAGTTAGGAATTTGCGTATTCGCGAGGACACAGCAAAATATCTTTTAAATCTTGATGTTGACTCTGCCCACTATGACCCCAAAACCCGCTCTATGCGTGAGGATCCTCTTCCAGATGCGGATCCAAATGAAAAATTCTATGGGGTAAGTGCCCTTGAGAGTAGAAAATTTGAAAATAGCTCTGCAACTTCATTGATATGCCTTGGTGACATTTTTAATAAACATTTCTTTTAAAAATGTTACAGGGAGATAACCGATATAGAAATAGTGGTCAAGCATTGGAGTTCAAGCATCTCAACATCCATGCTTGGGAGGCATTTGACAAGGGACAAGATATTCACATGCAAGCAGCTCCATCACAAGCTGAGTTGCTATATAAAAATCATAAGGTCATAAAAGATAAGTTGAAGACCCGAACAAAGGACACTATTATGGAGAAGTATGGCAATGCGGCAAGTGAAGAGGAAATTCCAAGAGAGCTTCTATTGGGCCAGAGTGAAAGACAAGTTGAATATGATCGTGCTGGGCGGATTATCAAGGGACAGGTAAGAATTGAAGCAGAATTTATTTATTCTATTGTTACAGGTAAGTGATCTATTGGTTTAGTATTTCCATAGAGAAGCTGTGATAAACCTGTGTTTTCATGTCGGACCTGAAAAGTGCTGCACTGTTAGCACTAAGATTCTCATAAACTTTAGATGGTATAGAGAGAGGTAGAGAAATCACTAGGAGGACAGCAGAAACCAGTGATCATACGAGAAAAAAAAAGACAATATGGTCATTGTATGTGTTTGTTGAGACGTGCAGCTGTAATTGCTGCTTGCAGTAGAATAATTTTTCTTTTAATATCACCAATATAATACTTATGAACAAAAAGAGGCCATCTTCAGCATAATTTGAAGTTCTGCCTAACACTACAAATGCCTCAAGTGGGATTTTCAAAAGGCTTGTGCATCCTCAATCAAGTTACCAAGGCCAATTTTTTAAGAAGATAATACATTATACTACTTGACAAGCTCAAGTCCAAGATCCATACCCTTGCCTACATACCCTATACCAGAGTACAAACAAAATAGCTGTTAATTCTTATTCTATCTACAAAGCTGGTGAGACACTCTAGTAGAAATGGGCCTTGACGCATGGATGTTCTATATTTTTTTTTCATGTGCACAAAAAAATTGATGCAGGGAGGGATTAAATAGAAGAAAGATTGAAACTAATGCAGAAAGAAGTCCAACAGGAGAGGGGATAAACAAATAAGAAATAGAGAAGAGAGCAAAAGACAAATATCACTGTTCAATTCAATTATATATGTCCGAGTCAAACATAGAAAGGTGCTCTTAAAAAGGCACAGCAACTATAATAATGGTAGTTTTCTTCTGTATAACTGTCCTCAATCAATAGTGTTGTAATTGCTCTGTCCAATGCTATTTACAGGAGACTGTGCTTCCTAGAAGCAAGTATGAAGAAGATGTTTTCATTAATAATCACACAACCGTGTGGGGATCATGGTGGAAGGATCATCAATGGGGCTACAAGTGCTGCAAGCAGATGATTCGGAACAGTTATTGCACGGGTGCTGCTGGAATAAAGGCTGCTGAGGCTGCAACTGATCTTATGAAGACTAATATTGATCGTAAAGAGGCAACTGAAGGTTAGTCCTCAGTTCTATATATTGCAGTTACCTGGCCTGGACCTTGACCCAGCCAAGTTACTAGGTCATTGGTTACTGGTTCGACCTCTAGATTAACAGTTAAACTGTGGGCTCAATATAATAATAAAAAATATACAGTTCATTAAGTAATATTTAATAGTATATGTATGTCATGCAATGAAACAATTTTTCTAATGCTAAAATTAACACAAAGTATTGCATTTTTTTTTTAAATCTCAAAAGATATGTCTTCTATTGTTAGTGTTTTCTTTATCATGTGATTCAGTTCACTGTAAAAGCTTGCTTCTCTTAATCTTAGATTTGACTTGTTATCTGGAATCTTGGATTGGGTGCCAACATATTGGATCATAAGCTAAAAGCAGTTATGGTTAGATTTCTAGTGCTCTAATTCTGCGTTGCCCATATGAAACAGAGGCACCTGCACCAGTGGAGGAGAGAAGGCTTGCTACCTGGGGAACCGAGGTTCCAGAAGATTTGGTTTTGGATGAAAAGTTACTTGCTGAAGCGCTTAGAAAGGTGAATACCCTTTTAAATCAATTGGGAAATTATTAGGTACTTCCGGTGTGTTGTACCTCTACACATAAAACTGGGACTCACCATATAGCAACCCCACTTTGGGAGTACTCTATAATCTCTCTGATCATTCTGATTTTCTTCATTATTTCTTTGATCGGTTCTTTGGTGAAGTGGGTGGGCGGTTGAAGTTATGCTATAAACTTTGCTCTCGAGGTATGCTTTGATTGTGAAAGCTTATTTCATATGTTTTGCTTGTACAGGAAGATCAAAGAAAGAGAGAGGAGAAGGATGAGAGGAAGCGGAAATACAATGTCAGGTGGAATGATGAGGTAACATTTTGCTTTCCCTATTGTATGGCCCTCGTGAGTGTGGTTTGAATGTTAGGTTATGTGTTGTGCTGTTATAGGATTTTAATGGTAAATGTTCTAATAATCACAGGTTACTACTGAGGATATGGAGGCATATAGGATGAAGAAAGTACATCATGATGACCCAATGAAGGATTTCCTCCATTAAGCTTGCTGTATTACTGGGTTTGGGGATGATGTATGTAGTTGTAGCATGCTTTTTTGTTTAAGAAAAAAAAAACTTTGATCCGAATAGTATGCTTTTGTACTTAATAAATAAACGCCGATGAATAATATAAGATCTGATTGGTCAAACTACGCAGCTAGTTCATATCAAATGGGGGTTATTGTGATGAATCGTATAACCGCAACGATATTGATTTTTCAGGAAAAAAAGGTAGGGTTAAAAAATCACGTACTCTTTACGAACTACTTATGAATTTTAGATTAACTTACAAATCAGCTTGAGCAAGAAAGGTATGTGTATTGATGGTCACTCATCATACGTGAGTTCTTAGAACGAAAAATAGATGCCTCCAAGGCTTGTACTCGACTCTTAGGTGGTGTTTGATTAATGGAATGTAATTTTTCTTTGGCATTCACTCTTTTAGGGAAGTGGATATCGTGAAATACTCTTAGCCTTTAAAATTTTCCTAATTCTCTTACATCACCATCGTGAGAACATTGTTATGTTCTTTAGTTCTCTAATCGATAACGATGGATTTTATTAGAGGAATCAAAGGATGGATTTTCTATATTGATGTACCAACCAAAAAAAAAAAAAAGAAGTCTAGCTCACCTTAGCTAGGCTCGGGTGAGTAGCTCTCCAGCTCGCCCTAGGCTAAGCCTGAACGAGCTGCTCTCTAGCTTGCCCTGGGTGTTAGCACCAACTCACCCTTCACTTGAGCGAACAACTGTCTACACCCAGGTTGTCTTGCCTGTGTCTAGCTTGGGTTAGGCAAACAAGCCTAGTCATCTTGGCTCCACAAACAACCTTTTTTTTTGTATAGCATATGAATTTTTTGCTAGACAAACACCATTTTTTATTGTCAATAACTACATTTCTGTTACATCTACAATCCATATAAATACCAATAAGAATAAATATACTTCAACCCTGAGGGGTAGCTCAAGTGGTCAGGTTTTGGGTTTGCTTCCCAATGGTCACGAGTTCGAATTCTCTCCGGGTCACTGAAGGCTTACATGATCGTTAACTTCAGGGCCCGTGGGATTAGTCGAGGTGCACACAAGCTGGCCCGGACATCCACATTAATAATAAAAATGAATAAATGTACTTCATCATAAGGACGTGACACACCAACTTCTCCTCTAATCACGTTCCAGACACAGAACCCGTGGCATGACATCACACCAACCAATAAGCCATTTCGTTGTCTAATTACACAATTCCTCCCCCATGAAGAAAAGTCCAAGCTAGGTGTATAAATACACCTATTCACACAAGCATATAGGTACCAATTTTGGAGATATAGACTCTCCATGAAAAAGAGTCACAAACTCTT
>Ga0325414_1001525_pt1 | contig 22567 bp, 10 predicted proteins | sample PopdelMetagenome_8_FD_206183 | JGI IMG/M metagenome (GOLD analysis project Ga0325414, IMG submission 206183) | Populus deltoides microbial communities from Bellville, Georgia, United States - Leaf-PdKOR-R3 | ecosystem: Host-associated > Plants > Phyllosphere > Phylloplane/Leaf | place: USA... | reverse complement strand
CCCACCAAATTTCACGTCATTTGGCCTTCTAGAACTACAGATATGGGTAAAATTCTAAGCAGTGTTTGGGCTGGATTACATGACAGATTCTGACTTCTCTTTTGTGGCCAAACTTTGAATTTGAAAATGGCAGATTTGGGTCTTACACTATTCATGAACATTGTAGGCCTATTTCTTAGCTTTCCATCCATATAAATTAAGCTAAAATCCAAGATCTACAGCTCCAGATATGACCCAATAACTAAACAGTGTTCCAATTTGAATTGAATCGGTATCTCCTTTCTAATCTTAGTCGTTTCTTTGTCCTTTCACTTTCAATAGTTAATCACATCAATCAATCCTTTGAATTGTGAGATATGCCTGCATTTAAAATGAACATTTACCATAAATTAAAGCTATCTTATATTATCAGATCTATTATTATAAAACATGCTCTAGTTAAGGAGTTATTAATACTTCAAGTGCAAAATGATGATATAAAACCTTGATAAAAATGCACTTTTAAGTACTAATCAATTATAATTCCCATGAAGGCCCTTTTGTAGTTGTTTCACTCTCGCTCTTGTCATTGGACCATCTGAATCCTCTTGCATCTTAGTTTTAGCTTTACAAGATGGATTATAATTCCCATGATGCACATATTTTATCCTTGTAGCATTAGGAAAACAAGCCTAACAAGACTGGTATTTGGCCGGACACATCAACCCCTTGTTCCACATGAATTGGGCTCTTCTTGGACCTGAACTAGATGAATTAAAGGCTGCCCTTCATGCTCCTTAAATGTCCCAATCCCCTCTAGGTCCATTTTGCTCCATATGTTCTGAACAAGCCCATTCAATGATTCTTTAAGCTTCTTTGCCCTAGCTCCTGTGATTGGCCCAATTGGCACCTCCAAAGGGTCGTTGGCATGATTACGCTTGATGTTGGGCTGATCCGCATCATCATCCACTTTAGCTTCTTGAATACAAGTTTTGAACCTGTCCATATAACTAGTTTGTCTGATTGGTTTCGGATAGCATTAAAGTTACCCATTAGAATCTATAGGGTGGACTCCCAGCCACCACTCTGACTTAATATATCAGACCATAAAGGCTCATGTAAGGACGTGTTATTGTCTCTGTAAATGATTGAAGCGTTGAAGCAAATATCGGTACCTAATATAGTGACACAAACATGAATAGTCTAGTCTGACATGCCAAAAACATCCACCTTCAGCACATCAACATTCCAACAAACCCAAATACGACCGCAACAAGATAAATCATAATTATACAAGAAAGACTAGTTACGAAGAAGAAGTCAAGAAATATTATCTTTAGTCATGTCTCTAACCCGAGTTTCAACCAAACCAAAAAAAGCCACCCTCTTTTACTGGATAAGACGACATAATTCCAAATGCTTTATAGGATTATTCAAACCTTTAACATTCCAACATCCAATAATCATAGGAAAATAGTGAGGAACACAAATAACAACACAATGATTACCTCGACTTGCCCCCCCACGAGGAGCCTGATTTCTTATTCTTCTTTGAAGAGCCTGTTGAACCTTTCTTCTTTTTCTCTAGAGACTCTCTAGCCTTACTTACTAGCTGATTAACATTTTCCTTGTTGGTGGAATTTAGAGTTTGAGGACTTGCCAAGATTGGGAACGTAGACTCCTGATCGGTACATTACCCACCCGTATCACCTCCCATAACTTCAATATCAACATTCGCCTTATGACTATTTACCAAAGGAACCGAGTTCATGATTGCACAAGTAGCTGTATTGAAGTCGACAAAACTTTGATCTAAGACAATATATGTAGCCCCTTCCTTATGCACCATATCTCCTCGTAAACTCTTCAGAACAAGAGAAATAGGATTTCCATCTTCATAACAATTTGCATTACATGCACCAAATACTAAATGACCATCCTCATTACAATTAGAATTATACATACCAGATGTCAAACAAGCATGCTCATTACAATCAGAATTACAAACATCTAATGTTGAATGACCATTCCCACCACTTGCAAAACCTTTATTTTGTTTAACAACTACCTGTTATTGAAACTAATTCAACTTGTTTTCTACAGATTTAGAGCTAACAATGCCAAATTTCCTCTTACCCTCTGCCACTACTGAAAGATTATCAATTTTATTATTAGAGCATATTGTTGTGGTATCTCCAAAGGCATTGCAATTACTGCTCTTGGAAAGTATCCATTCATAATCAGTTGAAATTGTTTTGAATAACCCATTTGGACAGCGTAGGTCATATTCCTTAACCAACATCTATTAAGCATCTATCTCAACACAAACTCTCGCGTAGCTAAGCCTTTTACGCAGCAATATAGTAAGATCAGCATGAAGAGGAACCACTCAATTACTTATTTACACATTCAAGTTTCCAAAATTCCAACATATGCTTTCTAACATATCACACAACATGCCAAATATTCATTTTAAATCAAAATTCTACATTAAATTTCCATTTCTAAAGCCTTCAAATTAATCCATACACATTCAATATCCCAAAAAACACATTAACTTCATATCCATAATTTTCCCCAAACACACATACTATATGAAATTCATATATCTAACCCAAAAATCTTTCTTAAATACAATACTTTTTTTTGGTAAGTTTCTTAAATACAATACTCATACTTGTACATTTAATAAACATACAATCCCATAACATTTAAACTAATTTAGCCATTTCTCAAAACTTTCTCCCATGGATTGGTGTATAAATTCCTTCTTAATTACTTTTAACTCTTATATGTTTTTACTCTACTTATTGCTTACCTATATCATACCATTTTCATAAATTTTAATGCAAAACACCTAATTCCCAAACAATTTTTAAAACCCTAGAATTAAGAAATTTAGGGGTTTCATACTAAACCCATAAACAAGAAAATATATGTAAAGAACATCTTACCAACTAAAATTAAGCTTAAATTATGAGTTTCTTGTAAATTGTTTTCTGTAAACCTTCTTTCTCCTTCATTAATTCCTTGTTTCTCTCTCTAGAGTTTTCTACTGGCAAACTTGTTTCTCTCTCTATCCCCCATTTAAGTTTGTTTTCTCCACTAATAATCACTAATAATCTCTCCATAACCTTACAAAGTTTAAATATCTAATATAAATTTTAAAAGAAAATGAGAAGAAGTGTTCTCATTCTATGGTTATCGTCGACCTCAAATAAAGGAAGAGAAGGAATTTTCATCTTATTTATGATTTTTCCATTACTACTTGTCTCTTTGTTATTTTTGTAAATTACACAACCACCGATACCTCTATACATTTTTATGCATAATTTCATTAATATTTAATCACTAACTCACGGAGAGCCTTCACCCCAAATAATAGTATTTTTATTTTATTTAATTATTTATTTTCATCTGTTAAGAATTTTTGGCTTTTAATACTAACTAACTAATTTTAGATTAGGGATTTACAAATTGAGTTTTTTTAATTATGAATTGGGTTTGTTTAATTATATGTTGACTTGAAATGAAATTGAATTATAGGTTATGTGATTGGTGTTGAATTGTTCGTGAATTATGGTTGAATATGACTTGTTGAGTTTATTAGTTTTTTATATAGAAAGTTTAAAGGCTAAAAAATGTTATCGGTACGGTGACACATAAGTGTCCTCTATTGATCCAAATAGGGTTAGGTTACTTGAATTTAGGTTAGCATTACAAATAGATGATGTTTTTTAGGTTGTTTGCTGTTAGAATTTGCTTATAATTATTTTACTTGGCAAAGTACAAATTGTAGTCCTTTTCAAGTTGTGTATGGCCATAATTCATTGAGTTCATTGGACTTAATTCATCTTCCAGCAAGTCTAAATTTTAGTAGTAATGTTATATAAAGGGCCAAACAACTTAAAAAGTTACATGACCAAGTTCATGACAAGATTGAAAGGAAAAATCAAAAGCATGAAATTCAAGCCAATAAGAACCGTAAATATGGGAAAAATCAAAAGCACCAAATCCAAGCCAATAAGCATCGTAAATATTTAGAGTTCAAAAAGGGTGATTTGGTTTAGGTACATCTCAGCAAGGAAAGGTTCTCATAAGATAAATCTTCTAAGCTCAAACTTAGGGCTGATGGTCCTTTTAAAGTTTTGAAGCAAATTGGTGAAAATACTTACAAAATTGAGTTACCCGCTCACTTAGACATTTTAAACACTTTTAACATGGCTATTTTATCTCCTTTCTATAGTGATGACTCAACATTTGCTCGAGGTTGAGTTTTTTTTAATAGGGGGACATGACATAGGAGTGTCCTCTACTAGTCCAAATGGAGTCAGGTTACTTGAATTTTAGTTAGCATTACAAATAGAGGATGTTTTTTAGGATGTTTGCTATCAGCTAGTGGTCAACTTTGAGCCTGAATTTTTGTCTCTTGATTGCTTGGGGAAATGAGCCTACGCATGCATTGGAGTTTTTTGCAAAGAATTATGTCAATTTTAATTTTAGTGCTTCCTAGGTGTCTGTTTGCACTTCTTAGAGTAAAAAACAAGTTATTGTTATTTGTTGTCTAGAATTCTACTAAATTCAATTATTAGGTCTGATTTATGTTATTTTGATGTTTCCTAGACTCGGGAGGATGTTCCAAGTATATAATTATGATTTAGACCATGCATTGGGATCTTTTGAAAAAATTTGAATTAAAGTCTTTTGACTTGGTTCATTAGCATTTATCAAGTTTTCTATCTTATTTTTTACTTATTTCCTTGACTTTGTATCTCTAAGGTGATGATTTGATCTGTAACATTAGAGTGGTGAGTGAAAAACACTTTTTTTTTATGAGTGACCTTTACTAGGATTTTCATATCATCTTGGTATCACCATCTAAAATAGCCTTACACCCTAAAGCTAGCCAACACGAGTTTAACTCCACTCCCATTAGTGTTTAATGCTCCATTAATATATAACACCTATTGGTCAGTGGTTAACTAAGAGTTTTCTGCTATATATTTGGTCTCTTATAGAGATGATCCTATAAAGGAGCACTTTATGATGAAGTCAACCAAAACTTGTCCTTTAAATGCTGCTCTAGGTTGGTGTTAGAGTCTAAACTTACCCAACTTATCGCCTACTTGACCAAGAACCTAGACTGATGTAGACCAACCTAGAAACACCAGCACCCATTACATGTTCCAAATGGGCCAATGACTCGGTCTAAGACAAAGGCATTGAAAGCGATATTGAATGCATTGATTTTGAAGGTTTCAACCAATTCAGATTTGAAGGGTTCATTAGAGTACCAAAAGGAGGCCCTAGTACATCTTATCCATGTGTAAGAGGGATCCAATACAACCTTATTTGAGGTATGAGGTTAGGAGAAAACACAACAAAGAAAACAAAAGAATCCTACTACAACTTGGAAACAACATGTGTGGCTACCTTTTCCTTTTGTTTCTAGGATTAACAGGCTGCATGGAAGTCTATAAATAAGCCTTAAATTGGTTTTGTAATATTTTCTTTCTTTCTCTTCTTCTCATGGCAGAACGTGGATTTAATATTATGGGCTTTGTTTTATTTTATTAGCTACAACTCAAGGTTTGTTTGGATCAGTTTATGAGTTTTTTAGTATAAGGTTTTTTGAGTCAGTTTTGTAAGTAGATACATTAGGTTTAATTTTTGAAGAAATATTTAAACTCATGTAACCTAAAATTTCAGTAGCTATTGATGAATATTACTCCTAAATTTTTTTAGTTTTAGCGTGTGAGAGTGATTCTTGCATTCTTTAGTTCTTGAACGAACTAAATCTAACTTATCAAAGATGAACTGGCTTCGCAGCATGATTCTACTTTGTCACACCCGGACATCGTGGCGATCGATTAAAAAAATTCAAGGAAAAGGAACAGATATTTGACTTCTTGTTCTTTGGGGGAAAATGTCTTGTTTAAAGAGTCACCACTTAGTATTATGGTCACTAGGAACCCTAACTAGTCACCAGAGATTCTATAGTACGAGACTGGTTACGCGAAAGAGGAAATATTATCACCCTTTAAGTGTCCTACCTAACACAGGCTACATTGTTGGTTTTGTCTTAAATTGCTGGTGTTGGTAAATATTACATAACCCAAAAAGTATAGTAATCCTGACTCTAACGCATGTAAATAAATCCATAAAATTTGAATTAAAAAAATAAAGTTATTTTTTATTATATTATTTTTTTGGGGGGGGTGAATCTAGCCTAGTTGTACAGGCCTGGGCTAGACCCAACAGGCCCGACCTGGTCACTATTCTAAGCTAGTGACTCGGCTGGCCACTATTGCATGCATGCGTGAACTATTCACGCATGTTGTGCACAGTGCAAAGGTAATTAAATTACTTTCGCACAATGTCAAATACAAATTACAAAGCAAAACAAACGTGCCTGGTTCTCGAGATAAAGGGTCGAAAACAATAGCAACGCCGTTTGTCGTTCACTTCCCCTATGTTCTCTTTTTTGGTCTCCTATTCTCTCTGTTTCTCTGCTTGCATTGTTCTCTCTTTTGGTCTCCTTTCGCTCCCTTTGTCCCTGTGTTTTTGTTTGTTTGTTTTGTCCCCTCTAGTATTCTTCTGTCGTCCTATACCTAAGTTTTCATTCCTTCTCTTCCGTGTCTATCTTCTCCTCTGGTTCCTTCTGTGTTTGTTTTGTTTTTCTTCTTTCAGTTCGTCCTCTTATTTTCTTGGTTCTCTAGTTTTTTTGTGGCCTTCTCCTAGAATGATCTGTTTTTGGTGCAGTAGCTACTGAAGATGGAGACCTTTGTAAGGGTGTCCCTGCTATCAGTTGGAGGCTGATTTTCAGCTGGGGAGAAGAACTCTCGAAGTTTACAGGTTGCTATTGTTGCCGGTTGGAGGTTGGCGTGCAGCTCTCCTATAGTTGATGAGGAATGGTATTATGATTGCACCTGTGGTGAGTGATCGGGTAGCCCTTGTGGTATTCTTGTTGGTTGGCTAATCTACCATGACAATGGTTTATAGATTGGTGCTGTCACTAGGTGGAGCTGTTGCCATGGGGAGAAGAGAGTTAGAGCAGTGCCAATTGAGACGTGGAGGAACTGGCCACAGGGGAGAAGAAGTTACGACCTTCGATGATGGATCAATGATCTATAATGGTTCTAGGTTGGAGATAGGGTTGTGGTGGCTTTTTTTTGTTACAGTTGCTCAGTCATGCAACCGATTGGGTTTTGTTTTGTATTTTTCCACTTAGGTTTTCTTGTAATTTCTTCCCCTTTGCGCACATGCACTAGGATTTGTATTTATAGTGAAAGAATCCCATTGCGAATGAGAAACAATATTCCAAACAAACTCATTCTCTTATTTGAAATTTGAATTTGATTAAGAATCAAATTCAAAAAAAGATAACTATCATTATCTTAATGATAAGGATAAAATGACAAAAGCACATTGTAGTCCCTAGTTTTTCATAAATTGAAAAATCACATTTTTTATCAAAATAAATCCCTAATCTTTTAATTTTACGTTTTAACTCCCATAAAATTAAGTTAAAAAGTTAATGGGCCAAAATTAGGTTATAACATATTTCATTCCAATAGTGTTGGTGCCTTGAGGTAGGTTTTCATTGTGTCACATTCATATCAGACCTATTTTAGCTTTTCAGAATCAGATTTTAATCTTGATTGTGAGTTGCATGACCACGTGATCATGAGGTTCGCATTATGAATAAGTCAAGTTTGTGGAAAATTTACCTTAAAAGGATAGTCAGTCAATATAATTATTTGGTGTATGTAGAAATATGGCTTCATTGCAGCACTAACCAAATCGAAGGCCAGTTTTTTTATTTTCATATATCTTATTAAAGCATCATGAAGTACCTTGATGCATAATACACAAGCTTCCAGTTTCCCTCTTTATCTTGTATTAATAATGCACTGATTGCCAAATCTGCAACCTCTAAATAATGAGAAGGATCATCTCCTTTTCTAGGATATGAAAAGATTTTTAGCAAGGATAGATGAAGTTTGAGTTTTTTAAAGACTTGTTGGCACTTTAGAGTCCATTTAAAACTAGAGATATACTTTAGCATTTTGAAAAATAGTAAGCAACACTCTTCAAGGTATGAAATGAATCCGTTAAGGGTGGTGATTCTTCCTATTAACCTTTAGACATCCTTTAATAATTGAGAAGGAATCATGTTTAGGATAGCTTGTATTTTTTTTAGGATTGGTCTCAACACCTCTCATGCTAACCACGAAACCTAAAAAATTTTCTTTTTTTATAGCAAAGGCACATTTGGCTAGATTCGATCTCATCATTGATGTTATAGAACAGAGAAGACCTCTTGCAGGTCCTAAAGATGTTTCTTAAAATTCATGTTTTTAATCAACATGTCATCAACATAGGCTTCCATGTTTTAGCCTCTTTGATTCATAAAAACCTTATCCACCATTCATTGATACATGTCTTCTCTTCATCATCAGAATACATAAGAATTTGATGATATCCTGAATTAGCATTCAAAAAACTTAGATGCTCAAAACCAGTCATGAAGTCAACTAACTGGTCTATTTTTTGTAATAAAAAACTATCTCTGGAGCACGCTTTATTTAGATTGGTAAAGTTAACACACATTTGTCATTTTCCATATGTTTTTTTCACCAAGACCACATTGGCAAGCCATTCTAGGTACATTACTTCATAGATAAACCTAACCTTTAGCAACTTATTTATCTCCTCTAAGATGGTTTTTTATCATTATCCTATAAAATTTATCTTTTTTACTAAACAAGGCTGATACCAAGCATATTTAAAAGCTTGAAGAGATTTTTTTATTTGTGGATATTAAAGAGCTCTACCGAGGCTTTCTCTTGCTTAGGGTCTAGTGCCCAATCTTGGTGTAGGCATTTTTTCTAGATGGAGGCCAATTTTTTTCAACTCTTCCATAGCTCATGTTTTTATTTTAGGCTTTTCTTTCATGGGTGTTGTATGTCCCAAACACAAAGATTTTATTTCCCTTCAAATAGGTTAATGTACACCTTCTAGAGATTAGTTGACGTTCTTATTTTAGGCTTTTCTTTCATGGGTTGTTGATAACTGCATTGATCTTATGAAGGAGGGGCCTACCATGGATGACATTATAAGAGGGATTCATCTTGATCACCATGAATGTTTGTTGAAGCGTGTGACATTTTGGGTATGTTCTAATGGTCATTAAAAGGTTTAATGAACCTTTTATTGGCACTCTTTTCATTTCAATTCCTATAAAATAGGTCCTTATTAGAATCAACTTAGAAATTTCCACACCCATCTATGTCATTGCATCCTTTGAGAGGATGTTTATAGCACTTTTATCATCAATAAGAACCATATGCACATTATAGTTGTATAGTATCATGAAAGTTATCAAGGCATCTTCATGGGAAAGTGTCACCCCTTTAATTTTAGATTTTTTTACAATAGCATATGTTTTCTATAAGCCTTTTTATTTACATTAGAATCTCATCCTAAAATCATATAGATTTCTAGGAGAGACTTGTAGGGAAGCCTTTAATCTTTCTCTTTGTTTCTCTTATTGTTATTTCACAAACTGTTAAGATAGTTTTTTGTTATGAGCCTCTCATTTTTTTTCCAGAGCAAAACACTCTTAGTACCATCACCCTTATCCTTGTAGAATAAGCAATACTTTTTTTTTTGTTTTGCTTTCCTACATCTTCCTTCATTAGTGGTGGGTATTTCATATAATCTTTTCCTATAATTATTGTCAGCACTTCAACTTTAGTTGTATTCAATGGAGTAGTCATCGGTTTTGGGTATACTAGTATGTTGCAGAAACTATAAGATTATCCCTAAGTGATTAGTTATCTCGAGGGGGACATCTATTAGCATGTTTTGAAGATATTTCTCTTTATTTGTGAAAGAGAGGATGCTCCTCCTATCATGATACACTTGCGTCTTCCACAAAAATATGATTTTTCATAACTTGCTTCACATTGAGGAGACTTCAATCAGGTAGTGCGTAGAGATGTTCTCATCTGAAATAGTTGTGTACTATATTAATCAAGGCTTTTATCATCATTGGCTTTAACGGGTTTTCTACATTTAACATCTCTTTATTAATTTATTTTTTCAAATAGGCTTTAATGTTTTCTCTCTCTAACTGAGTGATGGAGAAGAGTTTGGTTAAATTTTTTTGGCATAAATGCTTATACTGAAACAAGTGATTAGTTTGCTATGTAAGTCATAAAAACTAGATATGGAACTAGACTTCAAACTACAGTACCGAGCTTGTGTAGATTCTTGAAAAGTGGCAATGAGTATTTCATACATGGCATTGGTATCCTGAATCACCAGTTCCAAGTTGCTCCTAACATTTGAACATGTTTTCTAGGATTATATAAGCCATCGTAGTTGTCCAAGTTCATCTTGACAACTATAAATTTCATGAGGAGACGAGTGTTCAATACACTATCACATAGTGGTTTGTATTTGACTTGAGTCCTTTTTATTTTTGTATGTGTATCCATTTAAGTTTTAGAGTGCTAGAGGAAGACTCGGTGGGAGAATGGGGTCGATAACGAAGGTTATGGCCCTGAGCCTTACTTCTTTTTTCTTTTTCTTTTTCTTTTATCTATGAAGACCATACTTAGATAATCCTATGTGAGAAGTTTCCTTATGGTAATGTGATCTACTATTTACAGGGGTAAAGGAATGGTGTCTATATTTTTCCATCTTGTTTTGGGCAGTCTCTTTTGGGAATTGGAGTTTTCATTGCACATGAGGTGTAAATGGTGTAATAGAAGGAGCAAACAATTATATAACAACTGATATATTTTGTGGATAAATAAGAAGAGTCCTAAGCTATTGTTGGGTGGCTAGCACAGCCTCTATAAGTGCTCTCATCTGCTGAGTGGATAGACAAAGAGAGCCTTAAGTTGTTACTGAGTAGCTAGAATAGTCTTTGTGAGTGCTCTCATCTACGGAGCTAGCTATTGGAGGTCTATCAGAGCTTGCGAGGATGGTGGTAGGCCAATAACTCTTTCTCTCAATGTTTTAGTTTTTTTTCACCACGAAGACTTTAAGATCATGTATAAGAAATATTGTGACAAGAAACAAACAAGGCTTTTGTTCAGATTTTTTTTCCATAGACGGTGCCACTAATAAAGCTAAGAAAACTTCATTAGACCTAGGCTTTCTTCATGCATAATAATAGGCTAGGCAATGGGTGTTACCTGTAAAATAACCCTCCCATGCTTAAGTCAACTTAGGGTTTTTTTTTAGAAAAAAAATATAATGTAAAAGAAGTATAGATTGAGAGATAATTGAAGTATTTTTTGGTGTTCTTAAGATGATAAAAATCTCTTTCTCTTTTTAAACTTAAGAATATATAGCTCACCTTGGAAAAATCTGGATCGTTTCACCATGAAGTGGCAATTATATAGCTCATTCATGTTAGGGTAGCTTGTCTAGGTTAGCTTGTACAACTCGATATAAAAGAGTTAACATAGATAATAAAAAAGAGAGAGAGAGGGGGAGAGGATAGAGAGAGAGAGAGACCATAGAGAAAAAGTGGTGAACATATTAGGCTCTACATTGTAGCTTAGTTATGCTAGAAAAACAAAGTCTATCTTTTTTTTTGTATTATCAATATGAGATGAGAGTTGAGGCGTCATGTGAAATATAAATACTTCTTATTATTTTTCACACAAAAATGCTTTACAAACTCTCCAATTGATTCAATCACTTCTTTTGTTTTCTTTTTAAGTTTAACATTATATATTGACTTATAATTTATAAATTTAAGAAAAAATATATAATATATAAAAGTTATATCAATAAATAATAAATGAAAATGAAAATTATATCTATTATGTAGTAATTTAATTACTATATGTAAAATAAATAAAGTATTTACACTATTTTTTTTTCCAAATAAATGACACATGCTTTGGATCAAATAAATAAATGAATAAATCATTTCCTATGTCTATGAACCCAACACTCGGATACTCTGAATTAAAAAACTTAGTTATACGTCAGGGCTTAATTGCTTTGAGAACAAGACAAATAATGGTATTTTAGAGCCTTTGCTTCTTAATGTACAACAAATGAAGTCAACAAGTTGATATTAAAGACATTTTCTTTACGTTTATATTATATATTTAAAGAAAAATAAAAAATTCTATTAAATATAAAAATAAAAAAATAAAATAAATTTTTTTTCACTCCAAGTCAATATTTTAGATAATACTAGCTTTTGGTTAAATAAAATTAGCCTTGCGTAAACAACAAAAACCTATTTTTGTTTAAAACCCTTTTTTTCTTTAAATAATGTTTGATCTTGTACAAGATTTCCTTCCATAATTAATTATATTATCATCATTAAATGTTTCAGTTACACTTTTATTTGGAGAAGAAAATACTCATTTAGTAGATCTTTTAACCTCATTTCCTTTATGACTATGAACATTATATCTACTAATCATCTCAATACTCAATTTATACATCTTTCCCATCAAAACTTTCATCATTACCTCTAACTTATCTTGTTTTTTCTATAAGATCATTCTTCATCTTTGATCGTGTCACACTTTTTGATGATATTGTAAATACCTATAATAAAGGTTAATAGCAAATAATAATTTAATCACACACTCCCCTAAGTGCTTAAACTCGATTTAATGTCACTCCACTCGTTTTTCACACAATTTAATTGGGCTTTTCACTTTAATAATCTCACCATGTTTTTTACCTCACTATTCACTTACTTAGGTTCTTAAATGTAACTAAACAACTTTTCAAATAATCAATCAAAACAATGTAATGATTTTATAATAATCAAGAAACATATGAAACTAATCAAAATAAAATTTGAGGACACATTTATGAATAATAATGAAAATTCATGTGAAATATAATGACAAAAGAAGACACGAAATAAAAAAAAAAACAATGGAGTTTATGTTAAAGATTAAAAAAACTAACATATTCAAGAAATCAAGATTCAATTTAAAGAAAATAATTAAAATAAAGTAAAAAAGATCTATACTAACCAAGTTTTTAATGAAACAAGGTAAGATAATCCAAGAAAAACAAGAATTCAATTCAACAATACCAGGATTTGGTATGTACCTATTCGGCTAAATCAAGAAAATTTCAAGCAACCCTAAAACTAAAGTTTTTATATTCGATTATGTCCTAACATGTCAATCAATCAATTTTTGTAATTTTCCTTTTTTTTACCCACACAATTCGGCAAGAACATGATTTCTTTTCTTTCTTCTTTATTTTAGGTCGAAATCAATAAAAATAAAAGATAAAAATCAAGAACACAATTCTTCTTTGATGTGTTCGGCAAAATCAAGAATTTAAGTATGATTTTTTTTAATACATGGTTTGATGCAAACTTTGAAATAATAAGTTAAGAATAAGCTTTTTTTTAAAATTTTTTTTTTAAAAAAAGACCCTAGCTGAAATTAGAAAGAAAGAATATGGATAAACCTAATAAATAATAATAATCCAGTAACTTAAATTTAAATAAAGCCCTTAATATCTCTAAAAGACCTAATAATAACAAAAAGATAAATAAAACAATAGCCCAACAAATTTAAATGAAACTAAAGTTGTTTTTATAATCTGTTGGTAAAATCAAATCCTAGCTTCAAATGCACGGTTCTCTTTTTTTTTAATGAATGAAAATGTGTGTCATATATCACTGGGAAACTATCGGTGTGTATTTTCTAACACAACTATAATCGCATTAAAGTTCATTTTTTTAGATCTAGTTATGATCGAGATATAGGAGAGAGAAATTAAAATTGACAAATTAATTTTTTTTATTCCAATCATTTTGTAATGTCTGAATGTCCACCTACAAACTCTTCTTAAACATGAATTAAATTAATTAAGATTTGTACTTCATTATTTAATATCTTCTTGAAGTTCACCTTAGTCTATGTGTCTTGAAGAAGTTCATAAAAAGTCTCTTTGAACCTTTTAGCCTTAAGTCTTATCACTTAACCGATTGTAACCTCTAACAGATGTTTTGATATTGCTTGGATTATATCAATATACTTTTTAGTTTTTATATGGTGACTAAAGTACAAATATAGGTAGTTTATAGGGACTAAATTTTATATTACACAAAAAAACTTTTTTTTTAGAATAATAACACTTTAGAATGGTAAAATCATAATTTGATAAAGAGTAAAATAAAAAAGAAAACAAAATACTTTCATTACTATAATTATAAAACCTGTCTTAAAAGCTTGCTTAAAAAAACTTGAAGTCAATTGAATTATTGAATTAATCCACGAGTTAATAAAATAATATTTTTTTTAAATAGCATGATTATGTTTGAAATCAATTTATTAAAATCGAATTATATCAACTAGATTTCACACCACTAAGTTTTATCCTATTCAATTAAGAATATAATTTTTAACTCTAATATTGTCGGGTCAATATGCCAAATGGGTTGTATTTAACGGCTATGCTTATAACGTGTTTGGCAGTGTGGTTACGGATGTTTTTCAAATAACTTTTTGTGCCAAAATACATACTAATGATTTTTTTTATTTTTTAAAAATTATTTTTGATATCAACACATCAAAAAAATTTAAAATATACAAATTATATTAAATTTTAATAAAATAAAAATTTAAATTATTTTAAAAATATAGGTTGAATCGCGTTTTCAAATGCGTCCTTAACAATTGCAGACCAGCGGAACTGAACTGGTTTTTTTTTTTTAGTGGACTTGTATTTCGAGTCGGCTCCACCATCTTCCGAGAGAAATAAATTAGCGACTGACACAAATATAAAAATCCAACCTTCAAAATTCCTTAATACACTTCGATCCTTTCTTTCCTTTCCTTTATTTATTATTTTACTACTATGAACAAAAAACCAAGTTTGATTTTAAAGCAAGTAATCAGTTCTTAAATTTTTAACATTAAACTTAAACCCCTCTTCTATTTTTAACCTTCTCCTTTTATCTTTAAAACCCTCGACTTGACTGTCAGTTGTTCGTGTTTCTTTTGCTTCTTTAAGAGGAAGATCACAAGTTCAACGATCGAATCATACAGGACAGGACTGGTAACGAATTATGTTTTATTTTATCTTTTTTACGAAAATAGATAATCATGTGTTAGGTTAATGTCTTGATTTTCTTCTTAAATGAAGTTTGTTGTGTTCTTTTTACGGTTTTAAGAACGCATGCAACTGATTCTGATCCTTATAGTATTACAGGATGTATGTGCTGTGTGTTTATTTATTTATTTTGATTTACTGAGTTGAAGTTGAGTTAACTCAGCGCGATTCTTAAACCCTAGAGTCCAAATGAATGATTAAATGAATTGCAATTCATGATTAATTTGCTGGTCATCCAGGTACAAATTGCTGGTGAGTTGTATTGATTTTAGAGAGGGGCAGTTTGGGTTGGGGCTGGAATCTTCTTGTCTTTTATGGCGATTTTTTTTTTCTCTGTCACTGTAATCAATTGCCTGCCATAAGGCAAACATAACTTGAATGGAATATCAAGTTGTAGATGATTGGTTTAACTTTTCCTTAATGCTTTGATTAACATTTTCCATGTATTGCTAGTAAAATTCTGGAGGTTGCTGGGAAAATATATAGAGGAGCTTCATAATTTATCAGAAAATCTGTGTTTAGATGAGCTCTGCTTTCACGATTTTCTATTTTAGTGCATTGATGTTCACAGGTGGCTGTCTATGATTTATCTGGGTTCGAAGAGTGGAACTTTTTTTTTTTTTTAGTAAAACAGATTCCCGGATTACCTCGTGGAAAAACCTAGTTCAAAGGAAGGGGTATTTCTAAAAGGTGCACTGTTATTTTATATATATATATATATATATTCAAAAATACACTTTAGCAGTCTTGAAGATGTCTTCTATGTTAATTGTTTATATCATATCTAAGGTGTAAACCGAGGTTCTTTGAGTTTATATTGATTTAGCCTGTTAGAAGCTAGCAGCTACCACATTTAAGTCCCAAGAAAAAATAAATGGAAGAAGCTATCACCTTTATCTGGCTTTGAAAGTAGATACTTTTATCTCCCACAACACAGCTTGACAGTTTTTGTGTATTTGGTTGTTTAACTGGAAATTGTAGCATAAACAACATTGCCAAGCCAGCTAACCCTTGTGGAATGGACCAGCAAGGCCATGGGCAGCCTCCAACAGTAGGCATGATTGGAAGGACAGCTCCGGTTCCTTATGGAATGGCTTCATATCAACCTAACCAGATGATGGGACCTTCTGCAACTGGATCAGTTCAATCTCCTACTCAACCAGCAGTTCTTGCTGCTGCTTCAGCTCAGCTTGCTCAACACCAACTTGCTTACCAGCACATCCACCAGCAACAGCAGCAACAGTTGCAGCAACAACTTCAAACTTTCTGGGCAAATCAGTATCAAGAAATTGAGCAGACTGTTGATTTTAAGAACCATAGCCTGCCCTTGGCTAGGATTAAGAAGATTATGAAGGCAGATGAAGATGTAAGGATGATATCAGCTGAAGCTCCTGTCATATTTGCCAGGGCCTGTGAGATGTTTATTTTAGAACTGACATTGCGTTCTTGGAATCACACAGAGGAGAACAAAAGGAGAACACTCCAAAAGAATGACATTGCTGCAGCAATTACAAGAACTGATATTTTTGATTTTCTGGTTGATATTGTCCCAAGGGAGGATTTGAAAGATGAGGTGTTAGCATCAGTCCCAAAAAGGAGTCTTCCAGTTGGAGGTCCACCTGATGCTCTTCCCTACTATTACATGCCACATCAGCTTGCTCCCCAGGTCTCTGCTCCGGGGATGACTGTAGGAAAGCCTGTGGTGGATCAATCTCTTTATGGTCAACAGTCTCGCCCTTATGGGGCACAGCAGGTTTGGCCACAGCAAACACCGCAGCCACCTGAAGATTCCTGAGCAGGCTATGCACTGGCTGTAGTTAAAACATGGATAATGCGAGTAAATTAAAGGTTGAAAAGCTAGGGGTTGATCAATTAGTCTTTTATGCAAGTCATAACATGTCTATAGATTTTGTTTCTTTAAATTTCATCAGTTTCTAATACTGTCAAGGATGTGAATTCAGCTGTTGTGGATAATTGGATTCACTGTAATCCTTTTGGCATGGAAAAAATCATGGTTTTGGGGTTCATCTTTGTTATTATTCTCTTTATGAATTCATCTATGCCTCCAATCTATTTTTCTCTGGTAACTTCCAGGATGGGTTGCTAGTTTGCCAAATAGCTATCTGGTTTCTTATTGCTAGCTCAGTTAGATTGGTGCGCTAATATCAAGCTGGACATGCTCTCAGCTATAAGCTATTCACCGTGATTTATTTCTGTACATAGGTTCTTTTTGATTGGTAAAAGAGGAAGAAATTAGAGTGCCGTGTCTCGTACGATCTGAACATGTGAATATGTCGTGCCTTCTCAAATGTCTCCCGAGCAGCATAGATATGTTGAGTTGCATGAAACTCAGAAGCTTCACCACTATTTCAATATTGGCCATCTCCATATCCATAGAATTTATCTCTGGTTTCTGCATGATCTCCTCTCTCGTGTACCAGGTTTTGAAATCATAGTGTCGTTCCTCTCATAGACTCTAGGTTAGTGATGACATTTATACTGTCTTCATGAATGGTGGTATTCATTTATCCGGCTGGAGGCAGGAATGAAGTAGCTTTTGTCTCTACGAGGATGGAGACTAAACAGTTTGAAATACCCAACTCAATTGAGTATAGAAAATGGCAGAATTTCCTCCAACTTGATAGACCTTCATATATGAATTTATATATAAAAAAGGTTATTGTACTTGTAATTTTTTCAATATGTATCTAAATTAATTTGTGTATTTCATGTGAATCTTGTGATCTAATAGGAGTTTTGGTCATGTAACCACCCACAACAAAATTGACAACAAATCCTAGAAAGCCGAAATAGATTTGATAGGAGTATGACATAATAAAAATATGTCTTAAGGCACCAATATTATTAGAATAAAAACCTCACCCTGCAAATATCAATTCGTGAATGAGAAATATAAGGAAGAACATCATAAGGTCAGTTAAACATTAATAAGTCAAATTAGCTCTTTATCCTAGCAAAGAAAACATGTTGCATCACACAAAACACAAGTTTATTCAAAACATCATAATTAGAAGCTTAAAACCTAAGTACAATCTAAATAACCCTATTTATAATAGATGAAAAATATCCTAAACAATTCTAAAAAAAATAAAAGAATTCTGAATAAAATAGAAGGAAAATATCCTAAATCAACTAGGAAACGAATATAAATCTCGCACAGTAGCTCCTGGATCTTATCACAAGGCCTTCCCAAAGTTGAATTGCTCTGAAATTTTGACACGATATAAAACATGACCTCTAGAAACATCTCGTAAAAAATCCCGCCCGATCCAATAACTGAATAAAAAATTATGCTTGTTAGCGTAAAATTATGCAATATGAAAAATAAGCCCAATAATCATTGTAAGAAAAGATTTTGGAACATTAAAGGAATCCTTGCTATACTTGGAAACGATATTGCTACCCATTAAAGATCCTTGTAGAACTATAGAGTCCAAAAATTAGTTGCAAAAAAATCCTCTCTAAATAAAAAATCCACAAGTAAAAAAGCAACAAATAACAAAATCCATATTGTATTTTCTAACCTATATCACAATGTCTTGCAGGACGTTGACTGACTTGAAATTTTAACCCAGCGTAGAAACATGTTTGAAAAACTCTTGGTTACATTTCAGCCCGATCCAATGGTCAAATTGAAAGTAATGCTAGATAGCGTAAAACTAGATAATAGAAGAGTTTATGCCAAAATATGAATTTGACCTTACTTGGATCATATCAATATTTTTCTCTAAAACTACTTTGATTATATTTGTTTGATAAATGTTAAATATTTTGTTTTTCTAATGCCCTATATTCTCTACTTAATTAAAATTAATCATGAAAAAAAAATGAAATATTATCAGTTGGATTGCACTATTATTGACACAAGAGTGTCCCTTTACAGGTCCAAATGGAGTTGGGTTACTTGAATTTAGGTTAGAATTATGTTAAATTCAATTAGGTTAGAATTACAATTGGAGGATGTTTTTTAGGTTGTTTGATGTCATCCTATCGTCAACTTTAAGCCCAATTTCATCTCTTTATTGCATGGGAAAATGAGTCTATCTTATACGGTTTCAAGTTCAGAATGTCATTTGTTCAGATTATCAATCCATGCATGCATTGAAGTTTTCTACAAAAAGTTATGTCAGTTTTAATTTTAGTGCTTCCTACGTAAACTGTTTGCCCTTCCTTCAAAAACAAGTTATTGTTATTTATTGTCTAGAATTCTTTTAAATTCAATTATTAGGTCTCATTTTATGTTAATTTGGTGCTTTGTAGACTTGGAGTGATGCTCCAAATATATAGTTATGATTCAAACCATGTACTAAGATTTTTTTGAAAATTTTGAATTAAAGTGTTTTGATTTGGTCGATTGGCATCTATCAAGTTTCGTATTTTATTTGTGAGTGGTGGACTTATTTCCTTGACTCTATATCTATAAAGTGGTGATTTTATCTGTATCTTTAGATTGATGAGCTATTTGCATTCGTATCTCTTCACTTCAAAACTTTAGAGTAGTGAGAGAAAAACACCTTTTGTAGTGTGAGTGACCTTTGTTGTTGAATTTTCATACCATCCTAGTATCAAGTTGGTATTAGAGCTTTTGTTTTATAGTCATAGCTGTTCGCGAATAATGTGCAAGAATTTGAAAGGGGTACTCATGCTCTTAAAATTGATAAAATGAGAAGGCAAATCCAGCAACTCTAGGAGCATATTGAACAATAGGGATGATGATGATGATGAGAACAATACTAAAATTTGCTCTTCTAGGAACAATAGGGATGATGTTATTCCTTTCCATCACAGACCTTACCATGAATCAGATAGTGATGGTTCTTCATCTTAGCATCGAAGAAGAAGAAATAGAAGACCTTATAAGGAATCTAATGTGAGAGTTGATATTCATGAATTTGAAAGGGAAAATGCAACCTAATGAGTTCATTGATTGACTCCAAACCATGGAGAGGATTTTTATTCCAAAGAGTTTCCTGGAGATATAAAAGTGAAGTTGGTGGCTTTAAAATTGAGAAAGCATGCTTCCCTGTGGTGGTAGAATCTTAAAAAGCAAAGAGGTCATGAAGGCAGAAATAAGATCTAAGTCTTGAGAGAAGATGAAAAGAGATCTTAAGAGGAGATTCTTACTTGAACATTATAGACAAGAGACTTTTCTCAAGTTTTATAACCTAAGGCAATATGTTCTGACCATGAAGAAGTATATGTTGGAGTTTGAATTACTCATACTAAAGTGTGATATTGTTAAGCCTTAAGAGCAAACAATAGTATGATACTTGGAAAGGTTAAATGAAGAAATTTCTAATGTGGTTCAGTTGTAGCCTTACTGGACGTTCAATGACATGAGAAAACTTACTTTGAATGTGGAAAAGCAGCAGAAAGAGGTTAGAAAGACTGGATAGAAATCATCCAAAAAGGGTTCTTCCAACAAGGGTGGTACTTCATTCTCCAAAGGAGTTTTGGATGCAAAACCTTTTGTTATTAAGGCTCTTGAGAAAGGTAATGTAGGACCTAGTTCTAAAACAACGGGTTCTTTACAATTTAATTTAAAGAACTGTTTCAAGTGTCAAGGGTATGGATATATTGCTTTTGATTGTCCAAATTCATAGCATTATTTTTATTTTGGAGGAAAAACAGTTAATGAAGAGGACTTGCCAAATGAGTAAGATCAAGAAGATGAAGTGACTTAAGCTGATCAAGGTGAATTACTTATCATTCAGAGAAGTTTGAGCGCTGTTTATGATGAGAATGAAGATTGGGTTCGTTGTAGCATCCTTTTCACCTATTGTAGTGCAAATGGGAAAGTTTGTGATGTAATCATTGATAGTGGTGTTTACAACAATGTTGTATCTACTGATATGGTGAACAAGTTGCAGCTCAAGACCGAAGCACACCCTCAACCTTACAAATTGAGATGGTTGAAGAAGAAGCACGAAAGAAAGATGACAAATAAATGTCTTTTCATTTTCCATTGGAAAAGGGTATTCAAATAAGATCTGATGTGATGATGCACCTATTGATGCATATTATTTGTTGTTTGGTCGTCCAAGGAAATATGATAGGAAAGTTCAACATGATAGTTTTAAGAATACTTATTCCTTTGTAAAAGATGGTGTAAAGGTTATTTTAGGTCCTTCCAAACTAGGATTTATTTCTAAACCTTCAAATAATTTTGATTACTTATATTGAAATAGAAAAGCTTATTAATGATGTTTGGTTTATGCTCTTATTGCTTTTTAGGAAAATGTTGGAATAAATGAATTGCCTCCAAAAGTGCAACCTTTACTTGATGAATTTTCTGATGTAGTTCCTTAAGAAATACCACGTGGCCTTCCTCTAATAAGGGATATGCAACATTTTATGGATTTCATTCTGGGTGTTATGCTTCCAAACAAGGCAGTCTTTCGAATGTGTCCAACCGAGCATGTAGAGTTACAAAGGCAGGTTGATGAGTTGATTTGAAGGGCTTGATTAATTCTTGACAACAATAAAACTTCTAATACCAATTGGCATGATACCTGTATGGTATGAAATCCAAAAATAAAGGCCACTCACACAAAAGAAACTGTTTTTCGCTCACCACTCTAAGGACCACTCTAAGGTTTCAAATCCAAAATATATAGATGGAAACAACTCACCACTTTAAATATACAAAATAAATCACCACTTTAGAGATACAAAGTCAAGGAAATAAGTCCACCACTTAGTATGAGATATAGAACTTGATAAATGCTAATCGGCCAACTCAAAAGACTTCAATTCAAAAAATTTTTTTTTGGTAAGTTGACGTATGTATTAAAAGAAGAAGATACAAACATTATAAGGGGCATACCCCAGATTTATAATGATAACAGAAACATAAAACAACAGATGGCTACAGGCTAGCCACCGATCCTAAAACTGAAACCTCACTAGATTCGTGAGGGAAACCAATACAACCAGCTAACTAACAAATTAAGAATCTATAGTATTCACCCTCCAAGCTCGTTGGATCCTTTTGTTTTCATTTGTTGGTACGACATTCCTCATCAAATCAAGCTTATCACGAATGATACATTCGATTTGATTGAAGACCAAATTTGAAGTTCTAGACATTCCAGCAAAGATCCTTGCATTCCGTTCTTGCCATACATGATACACTGTAGCTGCAAAACTCAGTTTACGAGAAAAATTGACGAAACTCTTGCCATGCCAAGAGATGGTGGCCCATCGAATCCATTCATCCCAGCCTTTTGTCATTCTTGGAATGTCGCATCTGTCACAAACATCCCACCAGATCGCTTTAGTATAGGAGCATTCAAAGAACAAGTGGTTGTGATCCTCATTGTTGCGGAGACAGAGTGAGCATCTATTGGGACCATGTATACCAAACCGATGAAGTTTATCTTGAGTTGTGAGTTTCTGTTGGATAGCCATCCATAGAAGAAATGAATGTCTTGGAACA